>CETC01017203.1_pt1 | contig 36048 bp, 38 predicted proteins | sample 326911 | NCBI WGS metagenome assembly CETC01 (sample SAMEA2622694, study PRJEB7988) | marine metagenome | isolation source: saline water (ENVO:00002010), including | reverse complement strand
CAACTAAGTGAAACTATGCAAAGAGCTCAAGAGATTAAACAAGCTGACAGGGAACAGGCTTTCCTTGATAAAATAAATGCTAATGCAAACGCTATGGGTAAGATATCCACAGATTTTTATGATAGTTTTCAAGATGGTCATATGCAAGTAGGTTCTAGTAAATCTTGGAAACAGCATTATGATGAGCTTTCTAAGGGTAAAAGAAAAGCTAGGGAAATGAGGAGAGCATTTGGTAGAGATACTACTCCACAACAAATACAAGATTTTTTCAAGAACAAAACCAATGAAAGAGACATGGAGATAGTTAGTGCCATAGAAAGAAGAATGACAGAAATGGGTACTGATGATATATGGAAAGTAGTTCCTAAGATAAAAGAAACAGGTGGAGAAAACTTTCATGATTGGTATAAAAATATAACTGATGATAACCTTAGGCAGAGGCTTATGACTTTAGGATATGTACCGGGTCAAAAAAATGAAGCTTGGGTTCCTGATTGGATGGAAGCAAGGAAAGCACAGGGTAAGTCTGCTACTGGTGTATTAGGTCCTGCATTAGTAGGAACTGGGTACCTTGGTTATAAAGGTCTTCAAGCAGGAAAAAGATATGCAACGCAGAAAGGACAAGCGGCATACAAAAAATTTATTAAAGGCGATGAAGGCAAGGAACTTCGTGAGCTCTATGGTAAAGATAGGAGCTTTAGAGAAGCCCAGAAAAAGCTTTCCTCAGAAAGAGCCAAGTTAAAGAAAGAAATAGGAGCTTTAAATAAAAAAGGTAATCTAAATAAGACAGAACAAAACAATCTTAAAGCTAAACAAAAGCGAATAACTGCAATAGATGCTGAAAAGAAAAAGATGATAAATGAAAGAAGTAAATTTTCAAGAGCTAGAAATGAAAAATTGCAGGTTGAAGAAGATAGGCTTCGTGATGAATTTAAAAAAGGACAAATTGAAGCAGGAAAAAAGGGGGCTTTAAATACGGCTAAAGGAATTGGTGTTGGTCTTCTTGGTTCAATGGGAGGAGGAAAGCTTCTTGGTTCTGTAACTGAGGCTATTGGTGGAGAGGACTATAGAATACTAGGTGAAATAGCAGGTGGTATTGGAGGTCCTTCATTGATAGCAAAATATGGTCCTAGAGCCGCACAGCTTTTAAAACTAGCTGGCAAGGCTGGAGCAGGTAAGCATTGGGTTGGAACTGGTTTAGGTGCTCTTGCTTATGGAGCAGGTTCTTTACTAGACGCCGCTTTAAACGACTAAAGATATGGTAAGGTACGGTTTTGAACCTACCATAGATGAGCAAACTACTGCTCAACTAGTAGACCAATATAAAAGCGACCCTAATCAGTTCGATTATACTCAATCTGAGTTGATTAGAGAACACGCTGAGCATTATAAAATGTCTTCCCCGGACACTTCATTAGGGGAAAATAGTTTTGGTAGCTTGATGTCTCAAGCAGGTAAAGGCTGGATAGCAGGTTTTACCACACTAAACATAGACCACGGAGAAGCAGATAAACAACCTCGTACTAGCTATGAAAGAATAGCAAGGAGTCTTGGTCATTTAGGTGGCTTTATAGGGTATGTACCGGGCTTAAGAGTCCTATCTAAACTAGGTATGGCAAGTAAGCTATCTACTAACTTAATGAAACTTAGAGGTCATTCTGTCCCATTAATGGTTGGTAAATGGGCTACTGGTGGTATAAAGAAAACTGCAATAGGTCTTAGTAAAAAGGGTATTAATAAGAAAGGCGAGGCTGTTAATACAGTAGAGAAATTTATGAATACTGTACCCGGAGATATGATGGAAGGTGCAGTTAATCTTGGTATAGCATCAGGTGTATCTGCTTGGCAAGAAGGTATACACGCAGTAGCAGATGCTACTTTAGGTGGTGGTATAGCAGGTGCAGGTTTTAGAGCTATAGGTAATTTAATTAGGGTACCCGGTGCTAAGCCTATTATACCCGGAACTAAGTTAAAAGATTTAACAAGTGAACAGGTAAATGAGAAAGTTTTAAAAGGTATTGCAGGTTCCCTTATGATGGGATTGCCTGCTACTCTTAGAGGTGCTACTACTGAAGAACAAATATATGATTATCTACTTGGTGCTTTCTTTGGTCAGGGTGAGCAATATATAAAAAATAGGAGAGCTATAGAACATCTCCATAAAATGAAAACCCAATACAAAGACCCTGAAACTGGTGCAAGAGGTACTGCATCACCTGAATTAGTTGAGGGTTGGGAAACTATGGACCCAAAAACAAAAGACCTTGTTAAAGAAATAACTACTAGGGATGCAGAGCAAGGTGGTGTAATAAGTTATATACTAGCAAGAGACCAGCTTGGTAGAATGAAAGAAATGCAAGAAGCAGAAACAAAAGCTAAAGAGATATACGAAGGAGAGCCAGTAGAGAGGATAAGAAAACCAGAAGAAGAACTTACTGAAAGCAGAGAAGGAAAAGGTACTGATGGTGAGAATAGTCCTGAGTTAATTGATTCATCTCAAAGTTATGAGGCTTTATTTACCAAGTCAAAGCATTATGTACAGCGATTTTTAGAAGACCAGTGGAAGGAAGCACCTGAACCACAGACTGCCATGGAAGATACTTGGAGGTTGATAAATAGAAAATGGAATCAAGTTGTAGGTGAGAATATACAAGCAGGTTCTACTGAAAATCCTGCGGTCAATATGATAAAGTGGGTTAATAAAAGATTTAAAAAGAATATTGTCGAGTCACCTGAAGACCCAGAGTGGTCATTCTGGGTAAAATGGGGTAACGCTAGGATACATAATAAACCTGTTCAGGTTGCATCTATTGTTATGGATATGAATCCAGCAAAAGAAAGATTAAGAAAAACTAAAGATGATGATATCGAAATTGATTACAACCCAGATGTTAGATTAAATATTCTTAATCCAAATCTAGAACCTGATGCTGTTAATTTAGCAGGAAACGCAAAGCAATTAAGAGAACCTGTAAAGAATATAGAAGAAGCATATCAAAGAGAATATTATGAAAGATATGGTGTTGAAATTGACCCTAAAACTGAGCCTGTTTATGCAATAGTCCAAGATATAACAACAAATAAGAAGGCTAATGGGAAGTATTATCAGGAACAAACTTTCGCTGATTGGAGAAGGGATTTAATAAAAGAAGTTGAGGCTAAAGCTGGAATACTTGAAGCAGAACATGGACAATGGAGTGAGTTAAAAGGGAAAGCTAAAAGAGAAGCTATTGATAAATGGATGGAAAAGGAAGTTGAGACCCAGTATAATAATGTTATGGCTACTATTACAAAGCAAATGGCTGAGTCTGGGTATATGTATCTTGGAGGTAAGGGTGATGCAGAAAGGCTTTACTTTGTAAAAGAACACCCAAAGTTACAGTCTAGAATGAAATTCCTAGATGGAACTAAGAGAAGAAAGCCTAATGCTGTTGTAAAAGAACTTCTGGAAACAATGAAAAAGAAAGACCCTGAATCAGTGAAGTTATATGAAAGAGAGAAAGAGTTGTTTCAGGATGCTTTTGCAACAAAATCTTCTATGTCTAAATTTCAAAGAGCCAACACATTAAACAGGGCACAAGCTGGAAGACTATTTGATAGGTCTTATTTAAATAATATATTATACGATTTAAGTCAAAATGGATTGCCATTTAGTAGGAAAGGATTTGAAACACTAGAAAACTTAAATGTAAGTACAGCAAAAGCTTATAATAAAAGGTCTCAAATATGGCATACTAATGGTATACCTTCTGACCCTAATTATGTAAACCAATTTGTTTCAGAAGCCACTGGGCATCAGTTATTACCAGAGGGTATAAGATATGTATTAACTAAAGATGTTAATAAAAAAACACACGCTGGTAGTAAGGCTGAAGATTATGTGCATACAATGGATGGTGAGATAATAGCACTACCTGAGATAGTAGACGCTTTAAATGCTGGTCAAGGGTTGCCTTATGGTGACAAATCTGGTGGTGTAAATAAATCTTTTATAGTCTCACCTGATGCTCAATTTGGAGCATTGCTTGGTAAGTATCAATTCAAGGCGGCTCCTGAAGCACAAGCAGAGGCAATGAGAAGAGCAAAGATTGAAATGATAATACCTGAATCATCTGCTAAGCAGTATGGTCAAAGAGATATATGGGATAAGTGGGAATGGACAGGTAGAGGAATAAAATTGGTTGGTCCAACAGGTCAGAATACTAGGCATCGTTACACATTACCTGTAAAAGATATAAAAGTTGTAGCATCAGAAATAACAAGTGATAAGTTTATCAAACCACAAAGACTTCCTAAACAGATGCAATCTAATCTTACACCATTTGGCTTTAATCCAATAAAGCAACGGGTTATAGATGGTATATTTGAAAGAGCAAGTGTTGAGTCATTTAATGGAACAAAAGAACAGAACACATTAGCAGAAACATTATTAAAAAATCCGGGCGATACTAAGACTGAAGCACAGTTGCTTAGTAATATAGAAGATATAGGTATTAGACAATTATTAGACTTAATAAATAGTCCAGCACACGAAAGCTTTGCTACTAAAGCATACAATAAAATTTTAAGAATCAATGACCAGATAGTAGGTGAGCTCCAATCTGAAGGTGAGATGTCAGCACAAGATGCACACAGTTTAAAACTAGATGCTATGGAGTGGCAAAGCGTGTTTGATAGAATAGTTCAGTTAAAACCAGATTCACTTGTTCCATTGTTACATAAAGTTGGAGATAGTTATAGACAAAGCGTTATGAGAAACTATATACTTTCTCAAATAGTTAAACCAAGGTTGAGAAATAGTGCAACATCTAGAATGACAGGTTACGATGAGTATCTACAGAAAAAATTACCTGAGCTTAATGAGAATGATAGTATCTTTTATCTTGATGAAGGATTCCGTGATTTAAAAATACATATGGACGATGGGGCTACATTAAAACTGGGTTATATATGGGAACAGTTACAAAAACCAAGGTTAAACCAAGAAGTTAAGAAAAGATTTGAAGATGTATTAGAAGCAGTAGTAGTAAGAGTACCTATGGACTCACTCAGTGGGGCTCATAAGCTCCAATTTAAGGGCTTTACGGGCAGAAAAGGATTTGGTAGTGTCTTACATCCAAGAACTATGGAAGCACTGGGAGGAGCCGATTTAGATGGTGATAAAGCATCTATCTTTTTTGGTGGTGAAAAGAATGGATTTAAAAAAGAATGGCGTGAGGCTTATGGTTCACAAAAAGAAGAGTACTATGTAAAAAATAAAAAGACTGGTTTGACTGAGATTGCTCATAATAAACCTAAAGATATGAAAGAGTTGTTAACTTCTCAAGACTATGAGTTGCTAGATAGAATAAAAACTCCATCATTAAGGTGGTCACCATTGCTTAGGTATCAAGCAAGTACAGGAGCTCATGTTGGTAGGAATATGCTTGGTCCATCTGTTGTAAATAGGTCTTCTATTTTAGCCGCCTATAATCAAGTAAGGTCACACTTAGAATTTGAAGGTAAAGATACTTATTATGAAATAGATAGATGGGGAAATATAAAGTATGAACTTACTCCTATTACAAGCAAGGAAGGTTTAAAGAAGTTTAGAAAAATAGCTCGTGCTACTGTTGCTTTTGCATCTGACCCTATGGATGAAGCTGGATTAAAAGGTACAGATGTATTCTTTAATGCTATATTTGATTCATTATTTAAGATGAAGACACATCATAGTGCAAGAGATGGTAGAAAATGGACTAAAGATAATGAAGCTTTAACAACTCAAGAGAGAAAGAAAGCATTTGTAGGCATAATGTCTGGTATAAATAGTGCATCTTTTGGTAGGAACTTAGAGACTGGTAAGGCTCATAATGTATTTGACTTTATTCAGTCTATAAATAGAATTAAACAAGTTCCAAAAGGTCCAAACGAAAGGACTGACCTTTCATTTAATGGAAAAGTTGCCAACTTAACTAAAGATTTAGATTTTTCAGATAGTTTATTACACCGTATGGATAGAGCAAAGCTTGATAATTGGTATAAGAATGTTCAAGAAACATTATCAAACACTGATTACCAAGAGATAATGGGTTTGCTTGGTAGGGGTAGTATGACGATACCTAAGAATAGACCATTAGAAATAGTTCAAAAATATGATTTATTTAATGTAGATAGTAGAAAAGAATTTATATGGAATGAAGGGTTTGGTGAATTACTATCTAGGCATCCCGACTATTTCTTTAATGAATACAAGAGAATGCATGAAAGCCCTGATGTATTTTCTGAACTACCTAGAGTTAATGATAGAGTAGATAAAGCCATGAGAAAGATGGGTGCAAAAGGTAATACATTTGGTCTTCATGAAAAGAAAAAAATAGGAAGAAGAATACAATGGACTTTATTTGGAAAGGCACATAATAAAATTACCAAAGGTGATATTATCGAATTAGCTGGTGGTGTAGATGCAATTCCTAGAAACGCTAGAAAGAAAATACTAGAAAATATAATTAAACTAGCTGGTGATTCTTTATCAAATGATATGGGAGACTGGGCTAGTGCTAGATTATTAAAAGAAGTTTGGAATAAAGATGTTATTCCCCCTGAACAGTTTGCAGAGTACGCTAAAGTAGTAGATGCTATACAAAGATTAAAGTCTAAACAAGACAAAGAAAGAGACGCTCTTGAACCTCTAAAAGATTTAGAGATGGATGATAAGACAAAGAGAATGATTCTTGAATTAGATAGAACAATAGAGGGTCAAACTACTACTAGAGAAATGGACCAGAGACAGCTTGATGATGCTATTGCAAAGTATAAAGATGGGATGACTAGAGCAGAGAGTGATTTATTTGACGCTATGTTAATATCTAGTTGGAAAAGAGGTGACCCAGAGATAGTAGGTAGATTACAAAATGCAAAAAAGAAAATTGATAATAGTAAAAAAGAATATGGTTATAAATCATATATGGCTTTACAAAGGTATTTAGATACAAAGTCAAGGCAGTTACACAACACACAATTTAATAGAGTGGGATTCGCATCCAAGGAAGTAGGCGACCATATAATCAAACGACAGCTTGATTTAATGGAGCAAGCGTACGAACAATTTAGGTACGAAGATTCCGGGAGAGATACGAGGGTTGCTAAACAGATAACAAAAAATCTGGAGGCTGAGAATAAAAAGCAACCCTTGTTTGATGAGGGAGGTAAAAGAACAGAAGGTTTGGCTATAAACCAACATGATTACTCTAAGAAAACGCAGAAATATTTAGAGGATTACGCTCCATTTTCACAGTTAGAACAACATAAAGATGTTATAGTGTCAAGTAAAGCAAAGAAAGTAATGAATGAGATTATATCTAATATGGATTACTATGGTCCACAAACTAGAGAAAATCTACATCTTATTGTAAGAGATATGATAAACAAAGATATAAACACTATGACTCTAGAGGACTGGGAGGTTGTTAATAATATATTTAGAGACCATAGAGAAGGTACTTGGTTCCAAAAGACATTTGCTAAAGTTGAAGGAGAGTTTCCAAAACTAGCTAAAAGATTTTATAGAATGTTTCCAGAGGCAGTTGATAGAGATATAATGAGACATGAGATAAATTGGAACACAGTTGATACTATTTATAAAGATAGACATGGAAACTGGGTAACAGGTAAAGGTAAGACTGCTCAAGGATGGATGGGTGAGCTACAAAGAAATATTCATCTTAGCCAAGAAGTTGCTACTATGGAGAATCAAAGAGAAGAGCGTGAATGGGGTAACTTAAGTGAACCATATATGACTACTGAATTAGGTAGAGACTTATGGGATTTTGCCGCTATGAAATTTGAATCTGATTATATGCCTAGACGATTAAGGGAACGGGCATTAACAGGAGATAAGTTAACTGAAGAGTATGCTAGAAACTATGAAAGAAGAACTGCTGAAATGTCTGAGAAAATAGACTGGGAGAATACTCAAAATAGATTACTAACTCTTACTAGTGGTGTTAGAAAACCTGCACGACAGTTAGTTGAAGAAATACATCAATTACTTGCATTAAAAAACTTTGAGAATCACCAGAAATTAGTAGGTGACCAGAAAGTTTGGAAAGAATTTGTTGAGAAGAAGAGGAATAAGTTAGAATTTTACACAACAGTTGACGCTGAAGGTAATATTGTTAACACAGAAATACCTGTAGTGTCCAGAAAGAAAATGATTAAGTGGGTCACTGACCACTTTGTCAATAATAAACCATTCCCAATAGAGAAACTTGGTATGGATGGGCAAAGAAAGATTATTCTTGGTATGCAGATGGGACAAATAAGAGAAGCTGAAAGACTGGCAGGTGATAAAAACCCTATAAGGCAGGTGTTACTTGGGGGTTTATCAGAAAAACTTTCTAATAAAAAGATAAACTTTGATACAGGAATGCTTGGTGAATTAAAAACTGTTGGAGACAAACCCGGTATCTATGGATACTTTCCTCATGTTGCAAAACATTTTGAGAAAGGTATTATGATGGGTGATTTAACAAAAAAGATTGAGATTATTTGGCAAAGCAATAGACCTGTAGCAGAAAAGAAACAAATGATTGCTAAGTTGTATATGAAATCAAAACAATTATCAGGTGATTTTGTTGAAGCAGATATTATTAATGAAACTTGGGAGCATATAACTGATGCTATAATAAAAAAGCAACAAGGTAAGAAAACTAATGAAGAAATAAAATGGTTTGATAACCTACAAAGAATAGGAAATCAGTTCTCAAGAGAGAATCATATAGAAGGATGGTCTACAGCACCTGAGGCGTACCTAGATTATACTCAAAGTATAACAAAAACATTTTATAGAAACTTGGGTCAAATATTATCAAGAGAAACTATTAATGAGTTTGCTAAACAGCATAAGGATATGCCAACAGACTTAAGAACAAGTTGGATGAATTACTTTAAGTTGTACGCACAACAATCGTTAGGCTTTCCTGCTATTATTCCTAAAGAAATGTTTGATAATGATAAGATGAAAATCAAAGGTACATTATATGGTTCATTAGCAGACAACAGAGTGGCTACAAGATTTGACCAGATAGGTAGAAAATTAGGTCTAGTTGGTAAGGGTAAAGGGTTGCCACCTGAATTAAAATCCTTAGATAAAGTTAGTGCACAAGCCGTTATTAACTTAGGTAATATGGAAGCAAAGTATGCACTTGCTACATTATTAGCACATCCTAAATCAAGTATCGGTAACTATTTAGGTGGTAGTCAAATGACTATTGTTAATGCAGGATTTAATAACTTTATTAAAGCAAAGAAACTAGACTATCTAAGAAAGACTATTGACCCAGAGTTTAAGAGCTGGGAAGATGTTAATAGGTGGGTAAGAGAGCTTGGCATCATTGAAGAGTTTATCATTCGTGAGATTGGTGCCAACCCACAATTAACTGGTGCTAATTGGCAAGCATTTTTAAAAGATTTTAGAAGAGCAGTAAAGAAAGACCCTGACTTACCTGACATTTCTTTTCGTGATTTAATGAAAAAACATAATTTAGGTAAAGGTATGATGGATGTTGCAGGGAAATTTATGTCATTACCTGAACGAGCATTGCGTAGAGACTCATTTATAGCTCATTATATACAAGCTAGAGATAAATTAGGTGGAAGAACACTGCCAAAAGACCACCCCTACCTTATAGAAATGGGTAAAAAAGGCGTTAAAGCCACACAATTTTTGTATTCTGTACCATTTAGACCTATGTTTGCTGGCACTGCTATGGGTAAAGTGATATCTAGGTTCCAATTATGGGCTTGGAATAGTGTAAGATATAGAAATACTATAATTAGAGAGGCGGCTTTAAGAGGTATAAGTCAAGGAAGCCCTGAATTTGGTAGGTTTAAAAGACTAATGATAGCAGATACTTTATCATTAGCATTAGGTTCTATGTTTATGTACTCATTATTTGGCTCACAAATGCCACAACCATACGCTTGGTTTCAAGACTTAGGTGATTGGTTATTTGGTAATGAAGAAGAAAGAGACAGAGCTTTCTTTGGAGCTTATCCCGGTAAATTAGCCCCGTTACAATTGATTACACCACCATCATTTAGATTAACAGGACCAATACTTAATGGTCTTATCAATGATGATTGGGAAAAGATGGCTAATTATTATACTTGGACAATGTTTCCATTTGGTAGGTTAGCAAGAGACTTAGTTGGACCGGGAGGATTAACTGAGAATCCATACTACGGATTAGACAAATTAACTGGACTACCAATAGTAGGTGCAAAAAGAATATCTACCAAGAGAAAGAAAGAAGAAGAGAAAGGTACAGAGTTTTGGACACCACCGGGAATGAAAGCATCTAATTACTTTGCAGGAACTGAGGAAGCATAATGCTATACGGTACTCACGGAATGCTGGGGGCTTTAATAGGGGGAGGTGCTTCTTATGTTGCAACAGATGACCCTGATGATGCAATGGGCAACAGTGCATTAGGTGCAGTAATTGGCTCAAGTATAATGACCTTACCTAAGCCAGCAATGGCTTGGGCTGGTATGAATATGAGAAACTTTAGTGCTGGTTACTATGACCAAGACCCTCTAAAAGATATGACTAAGACAGAGGAAGCACTTGGTAATAAAGCAACAAGTATAAAAAGAAACCTTACTGGTACAATAAAAGGTAAGGCTCAACAATTTGGTTTTGACCAAGGTGCTTTACAGGCGATACAAAACTCATCTATGGATGATGCTAATAAAGTATATAAAAATTTAAAAAATCCTACTCAATTTGAGGACCTTCAATATGAATTAAAAAAGAACGGTCAGAATCGTACAGCTATGGATTATTATAAATGGTACAAAAAAGATATGAAAGGCGGTATGAATGTAACTCCAGAAGAGTCACTTTGGTTTTTAAAAAGAGATACTGCTAGAAGAAACAATTTAGGAATTGATGGTAGGATAAGCAATATAGATGCAGAACTAGGTCAACTTGATAAAGCTAGGTCTCAAGGTGTGATAAATCAAGAACAACATTATAGAAGAACCGCACAACTCACACTAGATAAACAGAAAGCAAAAAGAAAATACGAAAGATATGGAGAGTTTGATAGAAAATGGAGACACGAAATAGCAAAGAGCGAATCACACGCTATGTGGGCAAATAGAAGATGGTCTAATGAAAGATTGAAAATGGCAGGTTATGAGTACGCTGGTCAATATAGATGGGGTGATGTTAAAGATTATATGAAAAGTATTGGTGGTCAACAATGGGAAAATGATGTTAATAAATACTCTAATAAATTAACAAATAGATTAGGTCTTAAAAAAGGTATGATGCTTAATGACGAGACTGCTATTAATTTAATAAGAAATGTTCATCAGCATGATATGAGAATTAAAAGAGGACCTTCAAGGGTCTTTCAAAAGATGGGTAGGTATGCATCTCAAATAGCATATGAAAATCCACACTTTGGTATGAAAGAAATTCAATTAGCATTAAAAAATTTAAATCTAGGAGGTGCTTTTACATATAAATGGAGAGACTTGAGAGAATATGGTGAAAACTGGTCAAATGAAGCAGATAAACCACCTAAAGGTTTGCGAAGATATAACAAGTATATGAATGAATATAAAGGAATGTCTATAAATGCTAGAAGGTCTGAAAGAGGACAGTTCTTGCTTAAAGAAATGTCTAATCAATACTCTCAAAACGAAGCTCGTAAAATAGCATATCAAATGAAAAAGCAGGGAGCATTTAGAGCAGGTAGTCGTGGTCAATTCCAGTTAAGTGGGATAGGTAGAGTAACAAATAGTTATTTAGAAGGTGGGATTAATGCTACAGTAGATTATAAACCTTTTATAGAGCCCGGAAGCAGAGCAACTAAAATAGCACAAAGAATGGTGACTAGTGATTTAAGTGACCTTCCAATGAGTGGACATTCTGGATTTCAAAGAAACATTCCTTTTATAGTTGAAGAAGAGTTTAGAACTTATGATGGTAGAAGTGGTAAAGAAATGACTCGTAATATGACTCGAGCAAATCCTTTTTATGGTCAAGATAATAGATTAAATGAGTTGAAAGAAAAGAAACTTACAAGAGGTGATGTTAAACATTATGTAAGAAAAAAAGGAATGAGTACGGAATCTTTAAGATATATTAAACGAAAGGCTCTCGAAAACCCAAAGAGTTTTTTAAAGTTTGCAGGAAAAAGGATACCCGGCTTAGCTTTACATCCTGTTGCAATGGGAGCAGGTTTACTTGCTTGGCATTTGATAGGTCAGAAAGAGGGTGAAAAAGAATTGGACGAAATTATATAATTTTACTTTTCAACGAAAAATGAAAATCCTGAGTGCATACTCACCAAAATAAAAAAAATAAAAACGAATTTAAATTTTGGTATAATTTTAGAAAAGGGGGGATAAAAGAGAGCGTTATCCCCACCTTCTTTAGACACGGAGTCACTAAAGAACTGGTACTACCAGCTCTTCAAAATATTTGCAACCTTCAGGGTTACATTCCTTGCCTTGCATTTTCTTGTTTATTATCATTAGTATTGTTCCATCAAGTTCACATCTAATCAAGCAACCGATACATTTACCTGCATCCCAGTTAGCACAAGAGCGTAAGGCGTCACTTCTTTTATTCACAGTTAACACCGGGTTCGCAAAAGTCTACACCACGATTAGCCATTTCCTCTCTTTGTCTTTCTTCGTCCATTTTCTGTAATTGATTAGATAGACCTCCAAAGAATATAGACAAAGATTTGTCTTGTAATTCCATAGCACAGGTATAAAGCTCTTCCTGTGTCAATCTAACAACTGCAGTATTATGTTCTCTAATATTTGCTCCGTTATTTAACGGCTCTCTTTGTGTTTTATGTGTATAATCATATTGTGATTTAATTGCATCTTCTATTTTCCCTGACAATGTTATTCTCTGTTCTTTTGATAATTCAACATCACTAGAAAATAGTATTGCACTTATTAACTTTCTCATTGGTTATACTCCATTTCTATTAGCCTTATATCACTAGCTTTACCACATATCTTTTTCATTAATACATCACCTTGAGTAAGTAAAGTAAAATACTGGGGTTTTTGTCCAAAATGCCCAAATACTTCAAGCTCTGTTACTCTGTACCATATTCCATCAGATAGGTAAACTTTAGTTATATCTTCAATCTTTTCTTCAAATAAATATAATATCTGATTCATATTCTTCTCCTAGTTAAATTGGGATAATTCCCAATTCCCAATTTTAGTTAAAATTTTAGGGGGTGTACTCAGTTAATCGAGATTTACTCACCCCCCATCACATTTAACCACAAACAGTTAAATTACTAGTGCCAACCGTGTAATTTATTTGTCATCACTCTTTCATTAGACTCTTCATTTCCTAAGAAATAAATCTATAGTCAGACAATAAAGAGTATTAATTTGTGGTTAGTGAATTTTCTTTAGCGTCAACTTGCTTAACAAGTTCTCCAACATAAGCCCTATAGCTTACGGACTTTTGTAATGCTTTTAAGCATTTTCCGTATTTATCTCTTCCTTTTTCGATTGCATTTTCGTGTCTTTTAACACGATTTTTAATTTCAATCAATCGACTGAATCCAGAAGAGCCCAGTTTAATAGCACCTTTATTTGCTAATACCATATAAAATTTCATCAACTCTATATTTGAGTTTAGTGAATTACCACTACTTCTTATTTCTTCAGCATTCTTGAGATTTTTAAACATCGCCATTAGTATCTACCTCCTTAAGTTTTGGTTTCATACTAGGTGGAAAATCAAATGTCTTTTTAAATGGTATTTTACCATAACGCCATTTTAGTAAAGTCTTATTAAAAAATCCAATAACCTTTTTATGGCTATATGCACGCATATCATCTATTGCTGAATCATATCCGTGATAATATCCTCTTCTATAAGTTGATTCTTCTAATATTTCTCCACTTTTATCAGTTTTTGAATTTAAAAGTTCTTCTCCAGTAAATATCTTCAATATCTACCTCCTTTGGCTAATTTTCTCATCACATATTGACTTAGTTCATCAGGTAAATCTTCTACCAAGTCAATGAGTAAAGAGAAATCTTGTTCATTTAAAGGACCTTTTCTAGTATTACAAGTCTTACATATAAACTGCAAGTTTTCTTCTATACTTGGTCCTCCTTTGACTACTGGAACTATATGGTCACAAACAATGTTTCTATAAGTTAATACCTTATTACAATATGTGCATTCTTTACCATATACCTCCATAATCATTTTCTTTAATGTAGGCGAATCAATATCAAACTTTATATTGTTTTCTTTTGACCGCCTCTTAAGGGTGGATTTCAAGGTACTGATTTTACGCAACAGTTTTTTATAGGCTCTTTGCCAAAAATTACCGTGAATAGGAATCAGTACCTTTTTGAAATCCTCTTTTTTCATTTCTTATATTCCATTCCAACTTTTACTTTTATAGTATCATTCTTTAATTGTTTACTCTGTTTAAACTTTACACCTTTCTTCATCTGTCTCTCTAGATGTTTAATTAACTTCTTTTGCCTATTCTGTTTAGGTCCTGTTAATGTTTCATCTACTCTCATCTTTCCATCCCTTCATGTGTAAAAAGAATTGTCGGTATACTTAAATATATCTTATTATTATCATCGTATCTTGACCATTCTGCTGTATCAAACTTATTCCATATATCTTTTAAATTAACAATCCATCTTTTATTTTGCTGTTTTGAGTAAATAAAAACTTTTACAGGTAATATACCATTCCATAGACTATATTCTTGTAAGTCTTCTACTTTGAAATTTACATTATCTGTACAACCTTTTACTTCTAAAAACCATACTGAGTTTTTTGCATATACAATCAAGTCAGGCATACATCTTAAAAACGGAGGTAATTTAAACCATATTTCACTTGGTATTCTGTCGTTTTTTGAATCAAATCCTATACTTTTAAACGGAATCTTCTTTTTAGTTAACCATTTTTCTGCATCTTCTTGTGCAACATCTACTCTATTCGTATTTCTCATTTCAAATGTTCCGTCTGCATCACTAACTGTACCATCAAATGTATCAACTAATTTCTTTGCTAATTCTTCTTTATCTTTTAAGTCTTGCAAATTACTCATCATCTTCGCCCATTAAATACTCTAGTAACTTTGTATTTGCTGACCTTTCCATCTTTGCAATTTCTTCTATTCTATGAAGTCTCCATAATTGGCTTAGTTGTAATGCTAACATCATTAACATTGTAAACTCCCAATATGGAAAATATTCAGTGCTGAATAAAACTTCCCAATAGTATCTCATATTTCCTCCTTAAAGGTTGGGGAGCCACATTATAAATACTGTGCAAATGCACCGTAGCTGTGGAGAAGGAGCGACTCCCCGAGGTTTATTAATCTATGTTTTCGTAACCTTCTTCTGGAAACTCAGCGTTTTCTTCACAAGTGATGCAAGCAACACTTAGTTCAGATTCATCACTTCCAGAATCACCAGATTCTTCCCATACAGTATCTATACTGCCACAAACAATACATTCGATATGGTCTGTAGGGTCTCCACCTATTGGTAAGTTACGCATTTTTCTTTGGTCTTCCTCTTTTTGCAGGTTTTTGCATCTGTAACAACTTATTTTCCAATATAAGCTGTAACTCATTTACTTTATGTTCCAATCTTATTATCTGTTTCTTATTTGACCAAGTAAAGTTACCCAAAACATTGAGTCTTTTCCAAATCCCATTATTTTTCTTTTTAAATGGGTTATGTAGTAGTTTCATTATTTCACTCCTAATTCAAGTGTTAGTTCCAGTTTCCAGAGCACAAGGTTGAATAATATATGACTTCCATCTCTAGTTATAACGATACCAAGGGAGAAGACTCTAAGTAAAACAAATACTATAGAGCCTGTCCCTGTTCTTATGTAGAAGAGGTTAGTCACGACCTTTTAACTCTTTTAACCTTAGTTATGCTTGCTCCGCTAGGTAAATCCTTACCTTCTTTGGCAAGAGACATACAAGCCTTTCTGAGCAAAGCTTTATCTACTTTTTGCACTATCTCTGTTTTAATGAAATCATCTGGCAGTGCATTATGGTCTATTATAACCACAGAACCAAATGTTTCATATAACTTATACCTTGCGGTATCAGTTTCTAGTACACCATTATCATCTCCAAGTTCTTCTATTAACATTGGTAGTAGAACTTTATTTAGATAATCAGATGTATTATTTAAGGCGGTCTTTCTATTTCGTAATCTTGCTATTTCATCTTTATGAGCTTCAATCTCTGCGTCTATTAGATATTCTCTTTCCTTGATATTTTGAGAGAAAAAGTCAATGCTATCAGCTTTGTCTTTAATCTTTCCTTGTATCAAGGCTTGTTCTTCTAATAAAGCAGGTAGATTGTTTTCTTTGTCAACTGGTTCTAATTCCATCCTTAACATCACATCCATATGTTCTCCAATTAACTCTTTTGCTGTTTCTTTTTGCTTTTTACTCATAGTCTCTCCTTAATCTAAATGACGGTCTCCATCTTAAAGGAACATCCTCAAAGAGTTCTCCGTCTGAGTTTTTAAACAACGATAAGTGTTTAATAGGGTCTTTAGATTGCCCATTAATACCTATTACTTTTCGAGATGCATTTTCTATAGCACCACTACCCTTACCAGCATATAAATCAAGAACATCATTTTTTGAATATTCTCTACTTACCTGAGATAATTGTATAATTATTATATCATTATTAACTGCCATATTAGATAAACTGTGACTTATGTATCTAATACCTTCATATTCACCACGGTGAGAAGGACCAGCATCTATCAAGTCAATGTAATCTACAACCACAACTTGAGGGTCTAACTCTTTAATCTTGTGAGCAATATCTTCAACTGTTGGTTGTATGGTCTGTATAATTATATGGTCTAATAATTCTTTATGGTCATCTGCTATTTGTTTTGCATTTGCCTCTACTTGTTGTTTATCTACATCAGCAACTATTTGAATATGTCTTTTATGCATATACCAATCACTCAATTCTAAACTTAAATACAATGTATTCAGTTGTTGGTCTGGGTCTATTCTATCTTGTGAAGCGTTATACCCCAAGACAATGTTTTGAGCAACTGTTGTTTTCCCAGCACCAGTAGGACCAAAGATGGTCACTAATTCCCCGGGATATATTGTACAGTCAAGATTTGGTAATCCAAAGATTTTTGATAAGTCTATTGTTCGACCACTAAAATCTGTTGACAATCTTTCTTCTAGTTTCTGTTGTAATTGCGTAAAGTCTTTTACATTTATTGTGTAATCTTTTCTTTTATAGTGAATGCAATGAGTTTGACATCTTGATTTCATTTCTGGGTCTTGACAACCATATTGATACCCATTATTGTACACTGATTCGACCTTCTCTAGAATAATGTTTTCAGATAACATATCTTGGTTCCAATGTATTAAAGCCGCTTTTGTAGCGTCACTTGGTATACCATTTCTTCTAAAGTGTGATGCAATTCTGAGTAGTATATTATTCCTACTGCCTTCCGTTGGTCCTTCTTTCCACATTTTTTGTACACAAGGTACAACTTTAGTAGGTTCTTGAATCGCTTTAAAAGCCCTAACGGGCTCAACGGCAGTTTGAATAGATGTTTCTAAAGAGCCATCTCCCCACATAACATCTTCCCAATCTATACTAGATGGTTCTTTTGCCAGAACTTTTACTTCATCAAATTCCATTGCTATAAAACTGGTAAAGGGCATGAGAGTTTTAAATAGATTAGACTTAGGGTTTTTAGTACCTTCTTCTCTATAAATGGCTGTTCTCATATAGACAGCAGGGTCTATGTCAACACTAGTAATTAACTGTGTCATAGTCTGCTTAACCATATAAGGTAAATCTTCATGAGGTTTAAAGCCAAAACAATCAGAGCAAACAAGTATATGATAACCCGTTCCACTATAATATATTTTATAATTACCCTCTTTAAGACCCAACTCCATTAACTCCTGCACTACTGACTTTGCTTGATTTAAAGTATAGTTATCACTATTGTCTTTTTTATCAATATCTATTAAGACACTATCAATATATCTTTTACCCATATAATCTTTTAATGTGTTGTTTGCTTGAACAAAATCAACTGCATTTGTATCATACAAGTAATGAGACCTAAAAATAGGCAATGTCCTACCAGCCTTGAAAAACTCATTAATGTTTTTCTCGTAATCACCTAGAGTCATAAGGAGCCCCCTTTGATGGGGACTCCCTATTGCTACTTCAACATATAGTTCCATTTTAGTTAACCAATGTTAGTTATTTGAAACTAAAAGGGCATCTCATCCAGTGAGGACCCAGATGTCGTTGTTGAAGGACTCTTAGCAACATCCTCTTCGGATGCCTCCTTGATATATTTCTTCTGTTGCATATAGGTTACATAACTTTCCAGTTCTGCTTTACCTTTTGCATCATTAGAACATATCTTGCCAAGAACTCTTTTATATATTTTATCACCGGGCTTTTTAGGAGCCTCTTTATAAACATATATATAAAAGTCTAAAGGTGGTTCTAACATTGGGTTATCAGAACCATTCATCATATTAATAAAAGAGTTTAAAGCGTCTGAAATAGACTCAATATGCTCTCCATCAACAGTCTCGTATTTACCTTCAGTGTTGATTCCACCAGTAAACCCAATTGCATCTTTAAAATAGTTAAATTGTCTAACCATTTTATTGATTTCTACAGTTCCATCAGGACCTTTATCAAAAGAACCTTTAATAGAATGTATTTGGGGATACTGACTTCCTTTAATGTTGAAATGTACATCTAGCCATACATCAGCCCAATCAAATTGACCAGATTTATCTTCAACTTTGACTACACCAGCCTCAAAGTAACCAGTAAAGTCATTCTTAGCACCACTAGAAGTTGTAGTTTGTAATAATGCCATACATTATTCTCCTTCTTCTTCCTTGTATTCAGTTATTGCCTTTGTAATGTCATTGTAGGTAAAAGGCAGTATTTTCCCATTCAACGGCTTAAGTCTGGAGCCAACAGTTCTCTCATCATATGCTTGAAAAGAAACTTTTGGTATAATCTCATCTTTTACGACAGTACTATACCCAATGACATCAGCTCTAGCACAGAGTGCGTAACCCAGACCTCTTGGGAGTTCTGGACTTAATTGCACTTTGCCATCGTTCATTTGGGATTGCTTTGAGTGGGATGTTATTATCAAGTTAGAACCATGTTGTTTCATAAGCTGTTGTAAACGCTTAACTATGTCAACATTTTTCCTTCTTGCTTTTCCCCAGTCAGCACCCCACTGACCTTCACCCATAGCAGTTATGCCTAATTCCTTACATACGGCGTGCTCTATCCATTGATTAACAGTATCAACTGTATCAATGACTAGGGTTTCGTAAGGTAATTGAGACCATTCATCCTTTAACCAGAGGAATACCTCTGCTAAAGAATACACTTCCATAGGTTTACCCTTATCAGGTCCTACACGATGATAAAATCCTCTTTCTTCTGACGGAATGATTTTTCTATCATCACCTTCTCCTTCATAGGGTGGGTTTAATGATGTTATAGTTACAACATTTGCACCATCAACAAAATCAGCCCCTAAATCTGTATCAAGTATTAAGACACCTTTAGCACCTTTACTTGACCAGTTAGCGGCGGCAGTAGTCTTCCCAGTTTTGGGCTGACCGATAAAATACCATGTCAGCCCACCGGGCGTTTCCTGCCAATTAGTTGTAACTGTACGAGTTTGTATTTTCATACGACACCTCTTCAGTTAATATGTTATCAGTATTATTCTCCACTATTGTTTCTCCACAATAGAAGTCTTCCATCTTCATATCTAGAGGCGAAAGACCTTGCCAAATATACTGATAAAAAGGTCTTTCAGTCAAGTAATTAAACAACTGTGTAACCCCTATACCACTGATTAATGATGCACAAAAGATAGTGTGTTTCATTGTACAAGGTGCCTCTTCGCCACTTTCTCCGTTCTCAAACCAATACTTTTCATACACATCACTTTCTCTTGTTACAGTTATGCAAGACATTGTTAGAGCATCCATACGCATATCTATAAAGACTTGCCTATTTTCCATCTCTTTCCAACTGTCATACACACATTTCCTTGATGTCATATCATCTGTACAGACGATAGTTTTAGGAGACAATACTTGACCTCTGCCCATAAACTTTTGATTGTTCATTTGGACAGTGACATCATCACCACCATAATTCTCTATGATGTTTTTAGCCATTAAGGTCTTAGAATTATCCCCTCCTCCATCAAACATAGACTCTGGATACAAGGTAGTGCCAAAGTTATGTTCCTCCATGTTGTCTGAATCATATCCTCTTATAAAATCAAATCCCATAGTAGCCAATAGCATTACTACTGAACTTCCTATGCCACCTAATCCTACAACTGTTATATCATCCAACAGGGTCTGGGGAATCAAGTCCTGATTCCTTAGATGCTTTCGGGAGAGCAAGGACATTTGTACCTCCTTTTTTAGTTTCTGGTTCATTCCAAGCATGTATGTAAGACACTGCGTCAATTCCCAATAATTTGAGTTCATCGGAAAAAGTTTCATATAGAATCTTATTCTTACTATATGCCTCAGTTAACAGTTCAATATACGCACTCTCAGGGTCATCCATTATGTCTGCTCTTCTTTGCAACCATTCAATGGTTCTTTCATCAGGGTTGTCATCTTTGTAATTAATTGGATAACCATATCCATTAACTGCTTGGCTACTGCCATGACCCCAAAATGTTCCCTGATTGTATCGCCCCCCAGTACCGTAATAACCTGTAACTGTTGTTTCTTTCTTTGCTTTCTCTATTTTCTTTGCAATGTATTTCCATTTACTTTCTTCTGTATCAGGTGGTAGTATCATTTGAGTACTGCCTTCTTCAGCAATATCTAAATGAACTCTCTCAAACTGGTCCTTGTAAGAAACACCGAATGCAAATTTCTCTTTCTTACTTGCTACTACAGTAGAACAATAAAAGTTCTTCTGTGGTGCATTGTCTTTTAAGCAATCTTTATCAGTGCCACTAAAGAACGCACCCATAGTATGATGAGAATGAATAATCCCCATCATACATTTCTCAGTTTCAGGATAATCTTTCCAAGTCTTTTCAAGAATCTTGGCTGTATCTCCTGCCTCTATTGTGGTTGCTGTTCCGTGTCCAAGGTCTACAGGATGAAAATGAATTAGTTTAAATCCCTCAGGATACTTCTCGCCTTTCTTCATAATTGGTTTGTACCAAGCTGGTCCAGACCATTCAGTTGACGGAAATCTCTTGAGAAAATAATTCACCTTGTTCCACACTCGGTAAGGTATTCTTAAGTACATTCTCATACTCCTTTTTAGCTTTTGCCATGTCTTTTTTAAATTTTAACATAGCGTGTGTTATTATTTCCCTATCTAATTTGAATCGTAGCTCAGCTATTTCTTCTATAGAATTTGGAAATGATGGAAAGAACTTATACCAGTGTCGAACTGCTATATCTTGCCATTCTCTTCTCTGAGATGCATCCATTAAATGGATTTCTCCACCAAAGCAAACTCGTAAGTCTCTTAGTGAAATTCCTTCTTCGAAGTTTTCTCTAGAATCGTTTAGTTCATCCCAAAACCATCCAGTGTCATGAGATAATTCATCTATTTTACGCATAACCATTAACTTTCTCATCATCTCTAACCACTGTTGTTCTTTGTTCACTTTAACTTTACTAAACTTACCTTCAAAGTCTATGTTTTCTAATTCATCTGGTGTAGAATTATATAGAGCACTAAAGAAGGTTTGTTGCATACTAACTGAACAATAACTTGAGTATTTCACAAGATTTTTAAAAGCAGATGAAATTGTAGACATTACTCTGCCAATTAAGAAATGATAAGGCAGTTCATATCTAAAATCAAAAGAATTATGACTGTGATAGAACTTTCCATTTTCAAAGCTCATATTCGGTGTAAGCATTTTCTTTTCTTCTAATAGAGAGTATTTATGAGCAGAAGCCATTTTTGCCTCTTTCATCGCCGTATGATACGAATCATTTGGTAATGAATCTCTTGCTTTATCTTCAAAATTGAAAAGAGTTCTCAAAATCTGGTCTATATTACTATTACTAGCTAAAAGAAAAACCAGAGAAGCATAGTCCGAGCTTAGAAAATTAGGTCCATCTGAATCTAATGTTCTAGTTCCCATAGTTTCCAGCATACCATGTATTCTGAATCCTTGAGGGTCTTTACTTTTCCATTTAGTATACTTTTCTTTGTATCTTATATCACGCTCTAGATTTATTGATACCCAACTTTTTAATCCATGCTTTATAGCAGATAAATCACCTTTAGAAAAATTGTAACCAATTTTACTCTGTAGCCATAAACCTACATAGTTACTAAAAGACTGTGGAGTGTGAGTATTCTTTACTTCTTCGTATTTCTTATATTTCTTCATTTCTATTTCCCATTCATCTTCGTTATACCTTATTCGTTCTCCTTCACTATCTTTATGGTCACCGGGATATTGATAGTACTCTACTCCTTCTATTCCACCATTTTTAACAAAATCATCAAATATTGAATAGTAGTCGTTTGTGCTAGCACCATTTTTATCTATATATGTGATATAATTATGTATCCAATTCATTGTTTCATAATTAAGAGATAATTCTTCACACATTTCTAGTATCCAATTATTTCCGAAGACACCTTCTATAATTGAAGACCAAGATTGCCAAATTCTAGGATAACCACAAGCAACAAATGAATTTATACGCTGAGGAAATTGAAAATGGTCATAATAGGTATTGATATTTTCTTTCCTATCAAAAGCATAGGGATTTACAGTATAGAAAGTACTTCTACCATTATAGTCATTTACAAATCCTCTTAAGTTCTCTATTATTTGATAAGCACCAGTGCATTCTAGTATGATTTCACCCCAATTACCATAACAGGCAAAGCCCATTGAGTCAATATGTGGATGATATAATACTGAGAAAGGATGTTCAGATAGCTTATAAGCATCTTCCTTGCTTTCTTCGTTAAGAAAACCTATTGGAGCCATTTTTTGTAAGTACCTAGACATTTGAGGTTCCCAATTAAGAGACATAGCATCAGTCATAGGGAAAGCTATATAAATAGGTGGTAAATGAAAATATTTACGAAGCCTAAGTCTAGCTCCTCTAATAATAAGTAAGACTTGCTCTCTTATGTCATCATATAGAAACTCATATTCATTTAAGAAATCTTCAAACGGAAAGTCTTTATTTGTTTCTTTGAAAGCTTCTACTATAAATCTCTTCATTGTTACCTTATGTTCTTCATTATAGTAGGTACATTTTATTATATATTCTGGGTCTGTTATTCTTTCATATTCTTTTGGATTGTATTGGAACATTTCTGTCCTCCTTTTATTTTATGAACCGTGAGGGCTGGTTATTGTTTCCCAGCCCCCCGTGTTCGATTATATGAAGAAGTTACTAGTTAACCTCTTCGGATTTTGACAAGATAAGTTTTTACCTTATCATTCCCAGACTCTTGCCTAGCTTTCTGAAAAGAAACAACTTGCCCGTCTTTAAGACGAGTATTAGCTGTCGCAGATTTCCCACCGACATAAATCGCAACTTGCGAATCGTCAATGCCAAATCCTTCTTTTTCAGCAATCTCAGCAGGGGTAGACGCATCTACAGTCTTAGGAACACCACCTGTGTGGTATGCCATATAGCGTACTTCAGCCATCAATGACCTCCTGTGCTTTGTAGGTAGTTTCCTACGCTACTGGTTGTGGGCTTTAAGCCCGTCTTCCTAATGGTAAATCGAGCAATTGGTTTTATTCCTTGCTTTCCGCATTCCTTCCTGTAATTACCCTGAGTCCTTCTCAAGATAAATAACGATTCATCGTATGTTGGATAAATACCAATCAGTCTCTTTTCCCATAATATAGGAACTTCTCTTCTTTCGCCACTAATAGTGACCTTTTTTGTTTTAAACCATGAAATTTGTCTAACTTCATAGTTTTCACCTTTACCTTCTAACTTTGGTTCCGTAGCCACCATGCCCTCGCTTTATTCTTTAAATAGTTATTATTATCTTTTCCTACCTTGCCATTTAATTTCATAGCCTCTCTTCTCCACCATCTCATCCTATCTCGTAGATAAGTAAGTTTAAAAACAAGAAAGACTATTGTTAGCATAAGTGCAACAATAATTAAAGTTACAGTTAATGGAATCATAAGTAATGTTTCCATATTAACCTCCTTTGCGAATATCGACCATTGAATTAATATGATTATCTATCATCATTTCTATTTCTTCATAATACTCTTCAATTATTCTATTTGCCTCATCTATATCTTTTTTAACTAATTCAATTGCCTTATCTTTTGAGTAACCCATAAACTCTAGCTCTTTTTTTATATTATCAAGAGCCTCGTCTACCTTACTCATTTATGGCGAGAGTCAAAAATGACTCTACCGTTAGGGATTATAACTGCTACTTTTCCATTGTTATACGATACTACACCACAAACAATATCTGGGAACTTCTCTTGAAGACCCTTCACAGTTAACTCAGTTGGTGTTCTCTTAGAGAACTTTGGTTTACTCATAGCAAACCTCCTTTTCACTTGTACTTGTTAATGAAAATCTATCCGGTAAAAGATTGGCTACTAACATTATGTGTTGAATAATTTCAATGAATCCACATAATACTTTCGCCAACCTTTTAAATCTTGTAGTGGCTCGCTTACGGAGTTGAGTCGTGTACACTTGACTGACCACTACAATTGAGAATCATCCGATAGTAGGGAAATAAATAAACCTACAGTTATATATGGATGTCTCAGGGATGCTAGGGAACATGAATAAAAACCCTAGCACTCGTTTACAGGACAAAATTAAACTTTTGACTTGCTGGGCATACTTGCCCCAATGTACAAAAAAAATATAGCACTTTCCCCCTACACCAAAAATCTCGAGACTGGTGCAAGGGGAAAGAGTGTATAAGGCGTGTTTTGGCTATCAATGGTAACCACAGTAACTTTGTTTAATGGTTCTGGCGTAGCCTTCATCCCATTGCTCAGTATACTGTCTGAGAGCCCGATACAAATTTTAGGGGGAATAAAAATATGTTCTTATGTGAGGTCTCGGAGGACTCGATACTTATACTCCCCCAGAATAGAAAAGGGGACAAAATAGCCCCCTTTTCATTAACCATAAGTCATAAGACTATGGATGACTAAACAAATAAATAAGACTGAAATGCGGATTATTATATGTTTCATATTACTGCATTTACACCTCCTTTATTTCGGTTTCGTTTGCTAAAATAGATAGCCCATAGCTGAGCTTTCTTCATTTTTTTAAACTTAGAGGGTGGACTATTAGGAAAAGCCCTAACAGCCCACTCAACTAAATCTACCCTTCTCCAACAGGGAATCGGGTCATTCCAAATCATCTATCATGTCCTGTACATCATCTGTAGCCATTTTGACTATGATGGACGCAACCATAGGTTCGTCAAGTGCATCAATATCCTTTTGGACTTGGTCAAGCTTATTTGATATATCATCATGAGTACTTTGGACAATGTCCTCTATATCATTTTCAAAAAGCTCTGGAGGATAAAACTCAATTTCCTCCTTTTCATCGTCAAAGTTACCAAACCATAAGAGAGCCATTGCCACTATGACAAAACAACAGCCCAATCCAAACATACCAACATTTATAATCATATCCCAATTCATCTTAACACCTTTAGTGCTTTCTTCTTTGCAATACGCTTAATCTGATTGGCAGTCCTACCAATAGACTTCAGAAGACTATTCTTCTTCAATCTCTTCCTTTTTGCATCTTTAGCCTTTTTATTTGGCATCAGATACCCCCTTTTTAGGTTTAGGGTTAAGTGACAAATGCTTAGTCACAGATAACTTTAAAGGTTGACCCTTGCGGTTCTTTTTACCTTTAACAGTTGTTATCTCAACTACCTGACGCATTTTATTGCCACGAGAAATTTCAATCACTTCTTTATTCATTTTGAGTGCCTATACCTTAATCATTGTAATAACAAAATAAATGTAAAAGCAGGTAGTGACAGGAATGCCACTACCTAAAAGGCTTTTACAAAAAAAAGGATTCGATAATGTCTCACCCCGAGGTGAGTCACGAATCCTTTACCAGCCAATACTGCAGTAGGGCTAGTGAAACCAGTCGCTAGACTAGATTTTCACTTTCTTCGGTAACGGTTTATAAACCGCAGAATGCGATTTAGTGTCATCGAAGACAGTGATTTCACTTGCTCTACGGTAGTCAGTATCCGGGACAGCCTTAAGGTTGTCAATCTGGTCAACAGCAGAGCGAATACGCTTTGCCGAGAGAATCTCTGGCAATTTGCTCTTCTGTGAACAGGTGACTTTAAGACTGTTAGTACGGATACGGTTGCCATCGCTGTCGGTTTTATGAACGAATGTCATAACACCATTGACAGCTTTGCGACTACCTGCGAATGTATTGGAAATGGTACATTCTAACAAAGGTGAAGCCATGCTTTATCCTGTATTACAGTTATAATGGACTATTCCAACGGCTAGTCCGATGAGCCGGCGTATCAGGGATACGACTGCAAGTCATTGGTCTATTGAATTGAGGAAATACCACAATTAATAGAACAAATCTATTGCTGATAGCAAGTAGGGGACAGGTCATCTAACCCAGAGCACGACTGAAGAGAGTGCGTTCGTGCACCGCTAGAGTTTTACTTGTTTACTAGTACGGTAGTACTAGGTAGGATAGGTACACTGAGGGTGAGCGAGGGACGAGCCTTGGAGTTAGCCGAGCCGTATGTCTACGAAAGAGTCCTTATTCCTGTAGGCATAGGGTGTAGGTATAGTACATATAAGGACAATGCCTGTATGGTACACTCATAGTAAGCACACTGCTAGTGCTAGTGTATTACCAGCCTATGATAGTGTGCTGTTAAGCTATGATGTGTGACATAATACTATATGTGCTAACTCTCAACCTAAGTGGACCCCCTACCAAGTGAAACTTGACGGGGTGCACGCTGGTGTATATCAAGAACTCCCATTCTAGTTTTAGTTTTGACAAATGGTTCTTTTTTCAACGGTTTTATCTTTATAATTTCATGCTATGAAAATCGTTACAATATCGTTATTTTGTATTATTTTTGGAGGGATTCTTGGTAAAGGGGAACCTGTCAACCCGATTTTTGAAAAGGGTGAGGTGGTTAATACTATATTTCAAGAGATAATTTCTAGTGATGGAGCAGAACACTGGTTTCTAGACCTAAAGGAAGGAAAAAAGTACTGCTGGTACCATATGGAGTATGAAAATTTAAAAATAGTACCAAAAACACTTGACACACTAGCTAATAGACCTTAGCTTCAAGCCTACCTAGTTAGCTAAGAATTAAGGTTTTCTTTAACAAGTATAGTCCTTAGATTTCTTAGCTACCTAAGATAGTAATGAACGAGACTAAGGAGGCTATAATGGCTAGTACCAAGGGTAAAAAACCTACTAATAAGGACAGGGATAAGGCTATTCGTATGCACGAACAAGCTTTAAGAGATATCATCCCTAAATTCAACGGATTATATAACCAAGTCCAGGATTTCTTTGCTGTTTTTTCTATGTTTGTAGAGATGATGGGTAAAGATGATGAGTTTGCTGAGTATGTGAAGAGCAAACTAGAGAAAGCTAAGAAATTACAGGAGGAAAACAATGAAAATACTATACCTATTGATAATGTTGTTGCAGAAAACAGTTAAATTGGCGTATTTTAGCAGTAAGTTGTATTTTCTTAGGTTATATCATATTTTACTAAAGGAGTATCTATGTATTCAGAGAACTTTGAAAGGATAATAGAGACAGTTCTTCATCACGAGGGAGGATATGTTGATGACCCTACAGATAAAGGGGGAGAAACTAATATGGGAATCTCTAGAAGGGCTTTTCCTGAGGAGGATATAAAGAATCTAACGAAGGAAAGGGCTACTTATATATATCACGAAAAGTATTGGAAACCATCAAAGGCATATCTTGTTCCAGAAAGGCTACAAGAGTTGTATTTTGATATGGTTGTCAACTTTGGACCAAGGGGTGCTGGTAGAGTACTCCAACACGCTATCAATGGTAAGTATAAAGACAGTGTTGTAGTGGATGGCTTTGTAGGTCCTAAGACATTAAAGGCTATAAAAAAGCTAGAAACAGAGAGACTTAGGGCTTATAGAGTACTAAAGTTTGCTGAGATAGTGTGTAAAGACGAAAAACAAGAGAAATTCTGGTATGGATGGTTCAGGAGGGCGGTCCGTGTCTGATTTTACTGTAATAAAAGGTACTAATGAAAAAATTGTAAAGCTAATAGCTGATAGACTAGAAGTTGGTCAAAAGAAGTATAAACAGGAAATGCAGTTTGAGGATGGACGAAATATGATTAGAGAGACATTAGAGGAACTATTAGACGCCTGTGTTTATTTGTCAACTGAACTTCTTAAATTAGAAGAAAGGGTAGGTAAATATAGCAACGATGGCTACATGAGGGACTATTAAAGAGTAATGCCTACACCATTTCATTGTCACGGATGTGATAAGCCAACAATGAATAGTGAGGGATTATGTGACGATTGTGTTCGAGATAAGCATAAATCACAAGAAGGGTCGAAAGTCGTACCCGGTGTACACCCTAAAGGAAGCAAAAGAAGAGGGGATTCCATGCAAACACTGGAAAGACGCTCAAGAGGGAGAATACTGCGTTTCTGACGATGATTATGTTGCTATAGTATTAAAAAGAAAAAAATATGAATCAGATAGAAATCAACCAACATTATATATTCGTACCCCATATGGTTACATTATGCACAATCCAAACTATAAAACACAGAAATTTTATGCTGAGGGCAGGTCAACGCCTTGGACCCTCTCTGGGAAACCAGCCCTTGAAGTACAGTCTCGTTCCGAAAGGTGGAAAAATCTTGCCCTCGCATATGTTTCTACCAACTTTGATGCTGACCTTGCTATTGATATGGTCATGGGTCAAACAACTCCCCAGCAAAGAAGACGCTGGAAACGAAGAATTAGAACAGAGGAGTTTAAGAAAGTGGTAAGAGAAGAATTAGATGTATTATTAAAAGATTCTGGTAAAGACCGTGAGTATGTTATGGAATTGCTGGAAGAAGCCATACAAATGGCAAGAGATAAGAAAGATGTTACTAATATGATGAGAGCAACAGAAAAGCTTATGTCATTACATGGTATGGACGATAAAGACACTATAAAGACCACTAGGTCTATAGAGGGTGTATCAACTAAGAAACTAATAGCCGATGTTCTGGAGGAGGAACAAAAGTTGAAACTAACAGAAACAACGGAAGGAAATGGAGAATTACGAGGAGAAATATCAGAAACTTCAGGTTCTTAAGAAGTTTAGGGAAAGTATTGGTCTTTTTGGGAAAGTGTGTTTCCCTACTGCTCTTAACAGGGATATTCCTCCTTTTCACACTGAACTATATTCCCATCTTAGGAATGAGGCTAAACGGAGGCTTTTGGTTGCGGCTCCCCGTGGCACTGCTAAGTCTACTACTGTTTCTCTCATTTACCCCTTATGGAAGGTCGCATTTAAATCCGAAGATGAAGACTTATTCATCGTTATTATATCAGAAAGTCAAAGCCAATCTGTCAACTTTCTCTCTAGGATAAAATATCATCTTTCACATTCTAAAACCTTCTCAGAAAACTTTGGGGACATGGGTCCTTCCACTGCTCGTAGGTGGACTAATAATGATATTATTCTTGCAAATGGTGCTCGTATTATTGCTGTGGGCACTGGTCAACGAGTTAGGGGATTTATTGAGGGTGACACTAGACCTAATCTCATCATTATTGACGATTTTGAATCAGAGCTGAACGCATTTACTCCTGAAGCTAGAGCTAAGAACCGTAAATGGATAACCGAAGCGGTTATACCATCATTAAGCGATGATGGTAGAATTGCGATGATTGGCACAGTTATCTCAGAAGATTGTTTTTTATGCTGGGCTAAAGAATCACCTGCTTGGGATGTTCTGTGGTATTCTATATGGGATGATGACGAAAAAAGCTTATGGGAAGCAAGATTCCCTAGAGAGAGAATTTTACAAATAAAAGACGAGTTTGCCAGTGTAGGTAATCTTAATGGCTTCTATCAGGAGTATATGAATATAGCACAGTCTCCTGAAGATTCTCCATTTAAACCTGAATACATCCAGATACATCATTATGATTTTGAGATTAGAGATGGACAGGCTCTACTTGTTAAAAAATTACCTGACGATAAGGAAGAGTTGAAACCAGTAGCAGTATACTCTGGTGTAGACCCAGCATCTTCCCTATCATTAAAAGCTGACTTTTTTGTTATTGCAACATTAGGGATATGTAACGAGGGTAATGTCTATATGATAAACTTGGTTAGAACAAAAATCGACCCTGCTGAACAACCTGATGCTATTATTAAGCAATATAAAAAATATAAACCCAAAAGAATGAAAATAGAAACCGTTGCCTATCAAGAAGCACTAAGAAGTGCTGTTAGAAAACAAATGCAAGAAGAAGGATTATACATCCCCGGACTGGAGAAAGGCGTTAAACCCAGAAATAGAAAATCAGAGCGATTACTTTCGATGGTCCCACTTCTTGCAAAAAAACAATTTTTCTTTAGACCTCAAGATATTGAGGCACAATCAGAGTTTTTATCATATCCTAGAGGTAAGCATGACGATGTAATGGATGCAGTATGGACTGCTTTAGATGGTTCAAGACCAAGCAGGAGAAAAGAATTTGTTAAAATAGATGAACAAGAAGGATTTGGAAAGAAAGTACTTGACTGGATGACGATGTAACCTTAATTTATTGACAGGATAACTATGGCTGAGAAAAATAAATCCCCTAAAGATTTGGTGGAATCCACCCAAAAACTGTTTACGGACTATTCTAATAACCGTGAAAAATGGGCTATTCAAGCTCAAGAAGATAGAGAATTTAGATTAGGACAACAATGGACAAAAGAGCAAGCTCGTGTATTAAAAGAGCGTGGTCAAGCTCCAATTGTAGTAAATAGGCTTCATCCTGCAGTTGAAATGGCTAAGGCTTTGCTAACTGCTAATCGCCCTCAATTCAGGGTATCACCTAGAGAGGATAGTGATAACCAAGTTGCTCAAATGATAAATGGATTACTCGCTTATATGTGGGATATATCAGATGGGGTAAGCGTACTAAGGAATGTTGTTGATGATTACTATGTCTCAGGTATGGGAATTATGATGTGTTATCAAGACCCAATGAAAGACAATTCAAAGGGTGAGGTTTGCATAAAGGATATAGACCCGTTAGATGTATATATTGACCCTAACTCAAGAGACAGATTCTGCGATGATGCAGAGAATATCATTGTTTCAAGAATGTTCACTAAAGAACAGGCTCAAAAAATGTATCCAATGTATGATACTAAAATAAAGAATGCTACATCAGATAGGACATCTGACAGACCTAATACTGGAAGAGAGTATGATGGTAAGGCTATTTTTCCAGAAGATACTGAAACAATGACCGATAATGCTCTTGGTAATAGTTCAGAATATGTAAGAGGTTATGAAAGATATTATAAGATGATAGTTAAAAGATATCGTATTCATGAAACATTTACTGGTAGGGAAGCGGTAATGGAAGATGACGAATTTGAGAACTATATACAACAACCTGCTTGGTTAATAGAAGGAAGACCTTTTGTTCGCAAAGATGTTGCTCAACTTACTATGCAAAAACTATTAGAAGCTCATTCTCAGATGTTGCAACAAGCTGAACAACAAGGTGTTCCACCTAACGAGCTTCCTCCAGAGCCTACAATAGAACAAGTTACCATAGGTCAGTTTATAAAAGAGGGTTTAATTAAGGTTGTTCAAATAGATGTATGCAGAGTATGTCAAGTAGTAGTTATGGGAGACCAACTCCTCTATAAAAGAGTTCTTCCAATTGAGCACTATCCAATAGTGCCTTTTATGAATATCCACACTAGGACACCTTATCCGATGTCTGATATTAGAATGTGTAAGGATATGCAAGAATATATAAATAAGACACGGTCTTTGATAATTGCACACGCTACTACAAGTACAAATGTAAAAATTTTAGTCCCAGCAGGTTCTGTTGACATGAGAGAGTTTGAATCTAAATGGTCTCAACCCGGTGTTGCTATAGAGGTTGATTTTGACCAAGGAGCACCACAGCCAGTTCAACCTCTTCCACTACCTAATGAGTTATATCAAAACGAACAAACTGCTAAATCAGACATTGACCATCAGCTAGGACTATATGAGTTAATGATGGGTAATTCTCAAGCCGCCCCTCATACTTATAAGGCAACTGTATCTATTGATGACTTCGGTCAAAGAAAGATAAAGTCAAAATTAGCTGATATCGAAGCTGGTCTGAGTCGGGTGTGTGCTGTTGCAATCCCACTTATGCAACAATTGTACCAAGAAGAAAAAGTTATCCGTCTGGTGCAACCTAACAATACGACCAGCGAATATTTAATAAATAAAAATTACTATGACGACTTTACTGATTCAGTACAAAAGTGGAACGACATAGGAATTGGTAGGTATGATGCTGTAATAGTTACAGGTTCTACATTACCTACAAATAGATTTGCTCAACTCGAGATGTATATGGATGCTTATAAGAATGGCATCATAGACAAAGAAGAAGTTCTAAAGAAAACTGAGATATTTGATGTCGAAGGTGTTCTTACAAGAACTGATACTATTGAACAGTTACAATCACAATTGCAAGGTGCTGAAGAACAGATTAAACAATTGCAAGGTGATATGCAAACTAGAGATAGAGAAAATGTCAATCTCAAACAAAGAGTTGAAGTTGAAAAATTCAAGGCTGACCTCGATAAGACTTCTAACCGTGCAAAAGCCGCAGGAACCTTATATGAGAAAAGACTTGATGACGCTACTAGTGAAATAGCATCTGAAATCAAAAGAGCGAAGAAAGATGCTGGCAAAAAATAGGATACCCCAGCACTAGATGGGCTCCATATTGAGGAACTATTGATATGTCTCAAGAAAATCAACAAGGTCAAGTAACAGATTTGGAGGATTCTCTGTTCACTGAGGAAAGTGTAATAGAAGAAGCTTTTAATCCTGTAGCTGACAATACACCAGAACAGCAACCTGTTCCACAGGCTGAAGGTTCTGCTATTGTGGATGAACAGATTAGATATGCTGAACCACAAAATAACGAAGAAGTTCGATACCAGTACTGGCAATCTGAAGCAGATAAAGCCAAAAATGAGAATGAGAGACTTAAGCAAACTGTAGAAATTCTACAGGATACTCTTAAGAATCCTAATCAAGCTGTAGCTCAACCCGAACCAACGGAACCTGAGCCCGAGCCTTTTCGTGACTCACCAGAGAAACCACAACGCCCAGCAGGGTTTAACAGAGCAGAGGCTATTGATGACCCAAATAGTGCATCTGCACAATATCTGGACCAGATGGACCAGTATCGTGACAGCATGGACCAATGGAATCATGATAGAGTCGAATACGAAGCTGACTTACTAAGACTGGAAAGAGAATCCTTACAGGAGTCTCAACGGAAACAGCAAGAAGCCTATGAAGCTGAACAACGAAATGCTGAACAGATGAACACTATTGCTAATCAATTGAAACAGAATTACAACGCCAATGACGATGAAATTCAAGATTTTGTGCAGAAGATGAGTTCACCTGATTCTCTCTCAGTTGAAAACCTATGGAAGTTGTATCAAATGGACAAAGGACAGGTACCTGCACCACAAGCTACACAGCCCTCTCCTGCGTTTAACCAAGTTCAGAGAGCACAGTCAGTGCCTCAACCTATGGGAGTTCAAACAAGTGCTAATATGGCACAGAGCTCTAAAAGTGCTGAGGACATCATTATGGATGATTTAATTACTGACTATAAAAGTAAAAATCCTTGGAATACCTAAGGGTAACTTAAACACATAGACTAGGAGTCTAACGATGGCTAATCAATATAGCATAAATGCCGGAGGAGCAATGCAATCTTCTTCTATCAATGATAGTAGACGGATGTATAACTTCGGTGAAAGAGTTGCTGAATTGGCACCAGCCCAGTCTCCATTCTTTGTCTATCTCTCAAAAGTTGCTAAGAAGTCCACGGATGACCCTGTATTCAAATTTTTGGAACAGCGTCATCAATGGCAACGCCGTAACTTTGAGATTAAGACAACTAACGAAGTAGCCGCCGCTTATTCAAGTGGGGCTTTTGCCTACGCTTCTAACGATAAGGTATTAGTTGATTGTCTTTATGACAAATATGGACGGACTGTGTCAACAGCAGTTCAACCACTGTTCTTGTTAAAAGACCAGTTAATTCAAGTTGAATGTAAGTATGCCTCAGATGGTAGTACATATGCCACAGATGTGCATCACGCAACATTCAAAATAGACGCAGACCCTGATTTAGCAGGGGATGCCGCCGCTTCAGGACTTGTCCTTTCATTTATTTCACTTTCAAAGCCGGGAACAGGTGCAATTACACCTGCTAACGCTTCGAAGATTAAAGTGGAAGCAGATGGTAAAGGTCAGGTAATTGGTAGTGCTTTCGCAGAAGGTGGTACTGACCCTGAAGGTTGGAAGGACGAAATGTACGACCGTGAAGGATATGTACAGATTTTTAAAACTGCTATACCTATGTTCTCAGGTACCGCAATGGCTACACGCTATCGTGGTAAGGCTGATGAGTACAAGAGAGTTTGGCAGGAAAAGTTAATGGAACATAAGATGGATATCGAACACGCTATGCTGTTTGGTATTGGCTCTGATGATTCTACATCAACTGGTCCTGTAAGACGCTCTTGGGGAATCTTGCCTTATACTGAGAGGTATGGAAAGATTAAATCTTTTACATATGCTAGTTCAACCTACGATGATTTCCTAACAGCAATGGAAGATATTTTCGCACCAGAATCTGGTAACAGTGGAAATAAACTTGTACTTGCTTCAAGGAAAGTTATCACTTGGTTAAACAAACTCGGTGCTGACTCATTCTTGGGTAACACAGTTGCACTAGGACATACAGCAACTACTAATGGTGGTTCTAATGCCTACGCACTTGATATTCAGAATGTGAAGGGTGCATTTGGTCACAATGTATCTACAGTTAATACCATTTATGGTAATCTTCACTTTGTTGCAGAGCCTTTATTTAGAGGTATGTACGAAGATTATGCGGTTATGGTTGACATGAAGAATGTTAACTATCGCCCATTAGCCGGTAATGGTGTCAATCGTGATACACATATTATAACCAATGTTCAGAATAACAATGTGGACGGAAGAAAAGATATCGTCTTAACCGAAGCCGGTTTAGAGATTCAACTTCCTGAAACTCACGCTATTCTGAAGTGGGCGTAATAGCTGGCTTAACTTGGTTTGAGGGGTAGTTTTCTACCCCTCATTCCTAACTTAAAGGTAAAACAATGGCAAAAAAAGAAACTAAAGTAAAAGCTCCAAAAGAAAAAGTTGCAAAAAAGGCTAAGCCTAAAGTGACTAGGGGCGTTTACAATAAAAGAGGCAAATAATGTCTAAAGGAATGGTTACTTCTAATAGCGTTGGTGGTCCTTGGCAATCTGGCAATGATGATACTAATAACAATAGCAGGAGAACTGTAACTAAGACAAAGCCTAAAACTAAACGGAGTAAAAAATGAGTAGGATATTAAGTTATCTAAAAGACAGAGCATCCGATTACAAGGCTAAGAGAGCTGATGAGAGACAAAGGACTGAAGACCTTGGTTCTCCTTGGTTAAAATACCCTATGGAGCAGGCAGAAATGGCTGGTCAAGCGGCTAGAAATGCGGCTCCTCAAGTTGGACCTCCTACTGCTGATGCACAAGCAAAACAAAATGTTGCTCAGACTACAGCAGAAGGTGTATTAAAACAAGGCTCTCAAGGT
>CETC01070470.1_pt1 | contig 36498 bp, 40 predicted proteins | sample 326911 | NCBI WGS metagenome assembly CETC01 (sample SAMEA2622694, study PRJEB7988) | marine metagenome | isolation source: saline water (ENVO:00002010), including | reverse complement strand
ACCCTTGACCCTGAACCCTTGACCCTGAACCCTTGACCCTGAACCCTGAACCCTGTAACCTGAACACGATACAATTAAACAAAACCTACAAAAATAAACCTACAAAAACCATGATACCTGACCTTAAAAATACCGAAAAAGAAACTGTTGCATACGAAATAAAATTCTCACCCGTAGACCCGCTTAGTTACACCTATGTAATTTATGCTAACGATAAATCTGAAGCGATACATCGAGCCATTGAGGAAATCCAATTCGACATTGGCTACGATAGATCAAAGGATTTTGAGATTACTAACATAATCTGTTCCGACGACGAGTAGCCCCAATCCTGAACCCTGAACCCTGAAACCACAGCCATGAACAAAGTAAAAGCAAAAGTAAAAGATCCGACCGAAGAGGCGATTAAAAATATATCCGACCCAGACTCCCAAGTAACTGCCGAGAGTCTAGCAAAAGTGATAAACTTCATAAACGCAGGGGCAGTTTCCTACCTGTGCTCAGACCTATGGGAATTAATAGACGACTACGACCTAACCGTTTGGGATTTCCACAACAAAACTGATGGATGGAAGCAAGCGGTAGCGGATTCAGTCTGTGAGGACTACTGGGGGCACGACTATGAGACCATCTGGCCTAAGATAGTTGCTACCTCTTACAGAGTTAAGCGTGAGCAATGCGCAATGGCGCATGAGGTTGCCGTTGCTACTGCCGAGAAGATCAAGGAGCAACTGATATCTGAAGCCATTGATGCAACATTGGATTTGGACTTCACTAATCTGAATTTCGATAATGTGGTTAACGAAGTATCTAGAAAGTATACAAAATGATTTACCTATTAATGATACTTGGTGGCTACATAAGCCTAGTCGCATTCTGTTTCTTCCTGCTCCACCATCTTAAAAAACAAGCGCGGTTGTTGCAGGTGATGGAAAACAGGATTGTAGCCTACAAAAAACGACTCTCTCCTCCATCTAAAAATAACTTGAATAAATAAACAAGCACCCTTAGACTTGTGAAAAAATGAATAAACCAACACCATCATCCGTTCAAGCTGATCAATACTTCGCGGAGGTAACGTCAGCAACTCACCTGCGCAGGGAGATATCATTCCTGATAGGTTACGTTACAGCAGACAATCCCGCCATCGCGGCACGTTTAAAAGATATTCTCAAAGAGCATGCGGTAAAAACCAAACGCCCATTTGTTGATCACAAATGTGTGTCACGCGAAGTGGATGGGATTGCTGAAGCTTTGAATGAGCAGTGTAAAAAAATCGGAATATAAAACCCTGAACCCTTATAACAAAATGACAGAAGAACTCATATACCCGACCATCAATCTGAACGGTCAGGACAAGGATAAGCTACAGGCGCAATACCAAGAGGGACTAGACAAAATCAGAGATGCTATCGAGGCAATCAAAGGTATAGACCTGCATGGGCGTGACTACCTTAGACGGAACGATTTCCCAAAGGCGCATAAACAATTCCTACACCGTGTTGTTATCCCACTTAACACCGCTGAAGAATATCTTGAAGATGTCACCATTAACATTAGCCAGCAGTAAACCCTGAAGAACGATGCCAAAAGAAATACATGAGACCTGCCACAGCCTTTCCCGTTCCGATGAGAAGGCGCAGAAAAAACGCCGCCGCAAAAAACAACGTCAGCTAGATAGGTCTAAAGCTAAACCCGATTATCAGTATTAGAGATAACACTACAAATTTTAACCTGAATAAAAAATACATGACCCATAACCAAATAAACAAAATAGAAGATGGAGATGATGCCATGCTGGCACTCTCAATAGCCCTTTCAAGGCGGGATCTGCAAGCCCTAGATGCCATTGAGGAGAAGGTGGCAAGCTTGGATGGTGACAATGAGTCCATTGCTTGTTTCATCCCATACATTCGGACAGCAGTTAGAGAACTTAACCGAGTAGAAGGCGAATGAACCACCAAAACTCTAACCCATACCCTGTGATACGGGACAACATGGACGCGGTCTCACGCGCTAGGTTCGACATGTATGACCTACAGCCTGACGAAGTGTGGGGAAACAGCACGAAGAAAATTAGGCGGGGGATATGGAAATGCCTCATGCACCCTGACGCAAGGGACGTTGACCACGAGTCAGCTTACCGTTCGTTCTTCCCTAAGACCTTTAACAGCACTGGAGATTGTTATGACCCAACTTCTATCGGCATTGCCCTATGGGAAGTAGGGCTTTCCAAAGTGGACAAGCAGGATAGATCTTCATTAGCCGCGTTGAGTGCGGACACATGGGCGGACATCAAAAAAGAACTTGGGTCTTTTGATTGGCGAACTTACTTTTTAGACCCGACTTGCGCAGACATGATACACCGTAGTCACCTCGACGATTCGTTAGAGTTGTCTGAGCTACTGTTCAGTATGCCCGCCTTTGTTGTGTCCCTCCCTAAGAGTTTAGTGATTGCGTCGAAAGACCAGCACGGAAACCATGACCCCGTTATTGCGCTAGCCGTTAGTCGAACATTCACGGTCTGCCATACTGGCGGCAACCACAATGCGTTGAGGCAAGATGCGTTAAGCTCACTTGGTGTGGACATCAAAGACATCAAGTCCCTGAATAAGCGGATAGTGTCTGAGGGGGATGGGACATGGAAAGAGATCCGCGACTCTTGGATAGATGAGTTTGGTTTAGCTGAGTATCAGGATGAGGTTACGCTTGCCCCTGTCATAAACATTGGGGGAGTAACCTTGAACGGCAACAACATGCCTATACGGTTTCCGCTCCTAGATAAATCCATCCGCTCCTCTTTAGACTTTCTGACCGACCACGCATTTGTTGAGTTCGGGGATGAGTCAGGTGCTAATGAGGCTCTGGAGTTAACCCGATTCACACTAAAGCTGTTACTGTTTCTAGCCGCGAAACCAGAAGAGGTGGAGCTTGAAGGCAAGGAGGTGCGACGGATTAGACATCGTCGAGGTAAGCTAATGAACGACAGCAAATGGAGTCCCTGTTTTATTGGGCGAAAGTATGGTAGTTCAATGAAGGAAAAAGGGTATGGTGAACGGGGTAAGGTGAGTTCACACTGGCGGCGGGGACACTTTAGAGGATACTGGACGGGCAAAGGGCGCACTAAACAGATAGTGAAGTGGGTTGACCCGTGCTATGTAAATGATCCGAACAAAGATAGAGGATTAACGAAATGATCATACTTGGATTTTTAATTTGGTTGGCACTAGTAATCTTCATTCTTAGATTCTTTGCCGTATCTAACCCCGACAGAGATTAATCATGTTTGTGACAGGTGCACTAGTATTAGATGGATTGGACGAAGCCATAGCGGGAGCTTCAGATTGTGGTCGGTTGATTTACGACTACCAGAAAATGATACAGATATTTATAGGTCACGGCATGACCCCCGAAGAAGCGGAGGAGTGGATAAGCTTCAACGTAATGGGTGTCCAGCGCAATGGTGCTGGATTCATAATGATGTATGACCGGAACATGATAGATATAGAGGGGTTACCCAATGAATGAGGAAGACGAAGAAGAGTATGAGATCCTAGAATGCCACCGTTGTGGCGAAGAGCAGGTAGTGACTGATGACATATCCAGTTGGGAAGATGAAGGAAACCTGCACGATGATACGGGTGATGTATTTTGTGACTCCTGCTTTGATGACAAAGACAAGTATGGGCAACCGTATCTCACCGACCTCTCCGAGATGAGGGCAAACATAGGTTCTTATTTGCCTTATGGGTATTGAGAAAATAATTGACAATAAAACACCGACACCTATAATGGTGTCGAATTAAACCTGAATAAATAAAAATGCCAACACCGTTAAACAAACCCGTCCAACGTCTTGTGGAATTGAATGGCGAGAAGTATCTCGCGTCACTTCAACCAGAGACAGAACAGCACCCCGCATCTTTTGCACTTCGCAAGATGCGATCCAGCAAAACCCAACGCACCCCCATCGAGAGTCTTCTTACAGGAGAACTCGATACACCAAAAGCCGTCGAAACAAACACACGTTCGTCGGTATCTAAATCTGACCCAGCGTATACAGTCGCTGAGATTAAATCTAAAATTGCTATCAACCCTATGGACTACAAGTTGAAGGTTGAGGTTCTCAGAGCAGTTGATGATTTGTTGGAAGTAGAGGATCTGCTGGAAGGTGAAACCTGCACCCTGAATCTTTAGTCATGACCGAGGTTCATTCAACAAGCTTCAACAAAAGGCTACGCGAAACTCTGGAAAGAGAAAGGGGCAAAGCCATAATGGAAGTGGGTGAGGTGGCGAATAACCTTAGACTTCTGGGTATAAGCGACCCTCATGTTCGCGCAGATGTCAGACAAGCCATTGAAGATTTGGAGCAGTTGGTAATACCACTAATCCGAACCATAGGAAAGTAGTTAACATGTTAGTTCGTAAATTAAGCAAGGGGCTGTATGAAGTCCTCGACCTTCAGAACAATAACTACAGGGTGGAGGATTCGACCAGAACGGGGGCGTATGACCGACCCCCACAATTCAATAAGATGGGGCAGGAATACCGATGGGGGATTTGGGAGCAGTCCAAAGGTGAATGGGAATACCTTGATGGTAACCCAACCTTCAAGGAGTGCTTAGAAGTTATCTCCACTTGGTCTGCCGCATCGCAACTAGGAAAATAAATGCCAGTCAATAACAAAACTGCACAGGATATACACGGACTCTTAGAGATCTTTGCTGAAGACATCAAGAGCTACTTTCAATCAGAAGTCCCCTATGAGGATTGGGAGGATGACATACTCACAAAGACCGAAGAGTTACTTGAAGAAAGCTCAGTTCTTCTAGGCGAAACAAAAACAACATACTAGCATGGCAAACAAAAAGGCTAAGAACACCGCCGCAAAACGGATAAACAAAATAGATCATTTCCTCAACCTAATTGAAGGGATGACGCACAAGCTGACCCAAAAAGATGTTAACATCATCGCTGAGTATTTAACTCGTCGGGTTGCTACCGCGTGTGAAAAGATAACACGAAACCAAAGCACAGAAATATTCAACATTGATGTCACGGTGAATCCTGAGTCTGGTAAAACCGTAGTAACAAAGACTAGACAGAGATAATATCTATTGCGCATGGCAAGTGCTGGCACGACAAGCCCCACCATAAAAATGAAACAACTGTTCCCAAAACAATCTGAGGCACATAAGTTTTTTGTGGATACACTTATCAGTGGTTACAACACTTTGGACTCCTCCCAGATGGGCACTGGCAAGACTGTTGTTGGTTCGCAGATAGCCAGATCGGTATTGGCCAAATCGAAGGGCACGGATCGAGTGTTCGATAGAGTTGCCGTGCTATGCCCAAAAGCTGTGTTCCCCACTTGGGAGTCTGAACTTAGGGAGTGTGGGATTGACCCCCTCTTTATCTTGAATGTTGAGAAACTGCGTAAGGGGAACACTCCTTGGGTCAAAAAGATTGGGAAGAAAAACTTTAAGTGGAGTATACCCCCAGAAACATTGATCCTCATTGACGAGATCCATAAATTTAAAGGCCCGTGGACTCAAAATGCCAACCTGTTAGTGTCTCTGGTGAGGCAGGGGTTTAGGATTCACGGCATGAGTGGGACACCCTGTGAAACTCCGATGGAGATGCGCCCGCTGGGCTACATGCTCCGGTTGCATGCGAATGATCAATCGCGTGGGGGCTTGCCGAACTACTGGCAATGGCTACGGTCGCTGAAGTGTGAGAAAGGACACTGGGGTGGCTTTGAAATGCGTGATCCTAAATATGCCTTAACTACACTTAGGAAGAAAATGTATGGCATCAACACGCACGGACTGACTGTATCTGATTTCCCCGATTCTTTTAGAGACAACAGAGTTCTCGTTGACCCCATCGAGTTTAACAACAACGACAAAATTGTTAAGGCATACAACAAACTTAAAATGTCGCCTTCTGATGTTAAAGCATACGTCGAGGATGGGACAGTTCCAGATCACCTTAAAAATGATGACGAAGAAGACCCGATCATAGTTAAAATCCTACGCGCTAGGCAACAGTGCGAGTTATACAAAGTAAGGGACATAGCAACTATGGCTCAAGATGCAGTTGAAGAGGGTTACAATGTGGTAGTGTTTCTCAACTTCACTGAAAGCCTACACGAACTATCATCGCTAATAGGTTGCGAATTTATAGATGGGTCAACGCCCCAAGAAAAGCGTAACCAATATATTGATTCTTTCCAAAAAGATGAGGTCAATTGTATAACCATCAACGCCGCTACAGGTGGGACTGGTATCTCGTTGCACGATACTTTGGGTAACAGGCCAAGGCTTTCACTAATCTCCCCAAGCTTCAACGCAAAGGAGTTTGCCCAAGTCATTGGGCGCATCCACAGGAACGGTGCAAAGTCAGATGCGTTGCAAAAAATACTGCTCTCAGACAAATCAATCGAAGAGTATGTGATGCAAGCTATAAGCAACAAGCTAGACAACATGAAAACAATCCATCACTCACAGCCATGTGAGTTTAATTCAACACATTATAATACATAAAATGAAAGAACCTGAGAACACAACTGCGGCCATACTGGAAATTAACGGGGTTAAGTTAGCACTGAAAGCCAGACCCGATGACAACGACATGAACCCTTCGGGGTGGAGCGTGATAGCTTTCGCGCCTTCAGCGAGTGTTCGTTGTGTGCGTGCCCACCAAAGAAAACACTTGGAGTTTTTCATTCGTTGCGTGGTTACCCTATCTGGGCTACCACCCAATGACCCAGATGCCTTTGAAAAAATTGAGGAGGAACTGCACAGAATAACGCGGTATGAATTTGAGTGATGCACATCGTAAGAAAAGTTGACCACAAGGGGGCGCATAAAATCCTTATGCAGGGGGAGGTTGTTAACGGCATCATCGAACCTACGACGGTTAGGGTGTTCACGATATGGGCTAACTTTGCTGGCGTTGAGCAAATCGGGCCTGAACTTATGACGGATAACAAAGCGGGGAAATGCCTAGCTATGCAAATAGCTACCCACTTAACTAAACAATATAAAGAGGCGAGCCATGACTGACATACTAACTAATCAAGATGTGCTTGGGGGATTATTTATGCTTATCTCTTTCTTGCTCATAGCGGTAACCACCGTCATATTCCACTTATGACTCTGCAAGAACTACTCAAACTCCACGACGAGACGCACGACAAATGCCGTAAAGTTATGGAGATAAAAAATAACGACTACACTGGCGGCAAAGAAGCGACAGATATATTCGCTAATTTTAAGTCATCTCAGATTCTGGGAGTGCACCCTGTAACCGGAATCCTGATGCGTATTATTGACAAGTTGCAACGCATAAAGACATTCGCAAATGATGGTGTGTTATCTGTGCCAGATGAATCGGTTGAAGATGCGTGCGAGGATATCGTCAACTATGCGATCCTAGCGAAAGCGATGTTACTAGAATCAAGGGGAGGTCTTAGAAAACAAAAGGTCAAGCGGGAGGTGGAGGAGATTGTTAAAAAGGGTTAAGTGTGTTAAACTCTCGTATGCCAACTAAGAGTTCTGAAGAGCCGGATTATTTTAAAGCGATTGCCCTACATGAAGTTATCGGTGGTAAACCCAACCTTACTCCTTACAAGGACAGTAAAGGAATACTAACTATTGGCTACGGGCATAAGATCCTCCCGCATGAGAAGTTCACGAAGATCACGCCGAAGCAAGCGTTGGATCTATTCTACAAGGATCTAGCCCCCAAGATCGCCCACGTTAAAAAGGATCTAGGCGAAGATGTTTTTAATTCTCTAAGCAAAGAAGCGAAGGAAAACATCGTAGGATTTGATTTTTGGGGCTACTACAGACTGTCGCCCAAAGCTATCGGTCACCTAAAAGATGGGAAGTATTTCGCGTTCGCAAAAGAGATGAAAAACAACAAGGACTACAGGGAGTCTTTGAAAGATGGGTCAGGAATCGCGCCGCGTTTCGACAAATATGTCCAACCGTTTGTGGACATGGGTAATGCTGAGTCTTTGGGAATGACCTACAACGAAGCTGTGGAAGAGAGGTTCCGGTTGTCGGGCAGTTAGTCCTGTTTAGGGGCACTTCCGTTGTGGAGCTTCTCCATTATTTTCTCAACGTCTAGTTCCAGCATGGATATCTTTAGGTTCTGCCTAACGTCATCTGGCAGACTCCCGCTTCCCCACTTTCCTGCTGGCCAATCGCGCACAAAAATTGAGTGCTTCTCGACATCTTTCGCCATCATTTGAATTTGAAAATCGTTATGCTGGACGGAGCTTTGTAGGTTGCTTGCCCACCAAACGATGCCCCCTGCTTGCACCGCTAAACCGATAAGCAGTGAAGCTAAAAATTTTGAGTCTATGCCTTTCATTTTAATAGCGTCCTCCCATCCGCTTATTTACAGCCTCAGTAAACGACTTACGCTTAGTCGGTTTGCTGTGTGTATATCCCTTCTCTTTTAACTCAAGGTGCTTCTTGTAACTTGTAGCCTGAACCCCTTTCCCTGTCTTGGGGTGATACATCATGTGCGGCTTAAAATCTTTTTTGTTCATAGTAGTTTGTGTTTAATCGTCTAGTGAAATGTATCTATTATATTTCTGCGCGTAGCGTGAAACTTTCCTGATCCTGTCCCTCCCTTGGGGAAGTGCCTTGAGTTTATCTTGAATGAAAGGGGAAAGCACTGGACGGTTCATGAACCCACTGTAATTAAGCTTTAGCCTTTCTTTACTTACGCCTTTCGCTTTTGCTTGCGCATGTATTTCCCTCCACGACATTCCAAGTCCCTTGTATCCACGCAGGGTTTTGCGGAAGTCATTGTTCAGGAACTCTCTTGTTTTTAAAATGTCGTCGTAGATATCTTCTATTTGCCCGTCAGTCAGGTTTTTGGAGAGTAGCCTATTAAACTTATTGTTGATGTCTCTGTATGCACCCGTGTGTTCTCTTAAATAGTTTCTCAAGCTTTTAGATAAGTCTACTTTGTGTGGTTTCACTGGCAGGAACTCACTGAATATCACACCAAGTGGGCTGGACAAGTGTTCTGTGGAGTCACCCAATGCGGCGTTTATGGAAGCCTTCAACTTAGTAAAGGATCTAGGCTCATATGCTTGCTCCCAGATGTGGAGAAAGGCTCTGCTAATGTTTTTAGCGACATTATCTCCATACATTATTTTCTGGTCATAGTCATTTTTGTTGAATACAACCTGAGTGACAGATTTAGCGAGTATCTGTTCACTGACGTAAGGCTCGAACAATCTTCTCAACGCCCACACAGCCGCCAATGGTTCGCCCCTAAACAACTGTTCACCTGCGCGAGCTATGGGGTCAGCTACTACGGAGAATGGATTAAGGTAAGTTAAATCTAAACTGAACAAGTCATCTTCACCTAAAGGTATGTAGAAGAAAGTGTGCCCTCTCAGGTATGGGGGAAGCCCTTTTCTTAGTGCTTCATCCTCGTCTTCACCAATGCCCGCGAGTAATCTCAGGAGAACTGGCAAACCAAAAGTGAACGAAGTAGTCGCCATGACTCCGCGCCTCCTTTTTAGACCCCTTTTCCTAATCACAGGGTTAGGGTCATTCTTTTCTTCCTTCATCAAAGAGTAAGTGTTGCCAATTACTCTAGGAATCTCTGCCGCAAAACGAACATACGGCGCAATAAGTAACCCTGCGGAGCTTCTTGTCAGTGCCTTTATTAGCGGGGGTGCTTGACTGTAAGACTGGGATGTCCGTTTAACTTTGATTGCGGCGGCACGCTTCATATCTGTTGAAGGAGTCCCGTCACTTTTAAGTAGTCTTCTGTATTTTCCGTTAGGGCTATCAGCTTTAGCCGCTTCAATGAGTGTCTCCAACTCAAATTCGTATAACCCTATTTTGTAATACGCATCCATAGCAGACGCGAGACGGGTAGCTAGTTTAACAGCACTGTCGTAACCCTTCTTAACTTTCCCACCGTGGTCTTTGGCAAGTTTGGCTATTTTGTTTTCGACATCTACCGTGGTCATCTTGCCAGTGAGTAGGTCACGCAAAGCACCCGCCTCCATCTCGTCGCCCCACACATTCAAAGTCTCTAGAACACTTAGCTCTGAACTCATTTCAGCGAGAGAACCTTTAGCCGCACGGACGATCATCGAACTCTCACGCAACGCGGAGGAGACCCCCGCTACTCCACCGATCTCCCCAAACATTTTGCCGATCCCTCCGTAGTATCCCTGCATCGGCCCGAAGAACATGGCATTGCCCATCATGTTGCGGACATAGAAACCTACTGAGCCTAAAGTTTTCGCGGCAAGTGATAGTCCCGTTGCTCTGTGTAAAAATTTTCCAAAGCTGTGGAAGAGATACTCAGTGTCGCTAGTGACATCTTTAGTTACAGCATCTTTTCTGTTCAAGGCTATGAGGTCTCGGAAGTCTTTTATCACCTCCGGTGAGGCATAGTAACCCTTCAACGGATTCCAATCTAGCTCACCCTCATCCCCTTTAAGGGTGTCCCAATTAGCATACTGCCTGTCCTCTGGTTTCTTTTGTAAATCTTCAACATACGCTTCCCGCGTAATTAACCACGGTTTACTACCTTTTGTTCCGTGCTCGACAACCCTATTAAAGAAAGCTTGGTTAGCCATTATACTCGCTGTTTTGAGTATGGTGTGGCTAATGTTAGATACGCCCGCTTCATCACCGTATTCCCCAAGTAGTTTCCTAAGTGGGGATGGGATGTTCTTCTTGGAATTGAGGTTGTTAACTAGAGCTTTCAGTGCACCCGCCTTGAACTTTTTCTCGTTCAAAATTATACTGCGCCCCCCATCTGCTCCTTCATAGATTTCAAGTTCGTGCTTAACTGCATTCTTCTCATATGCGTTAATGAACTCCTTCATCATGTCATCCCCCATAGAGCGGGCATTAGACCCCCTAGAATGAAGGTCTGCTTCCACCTGCGCCCGCGCTTCTGATTCGGTCAGCATTTCGTTCTTCATCAGTTCAGCCGTGTGGTAATCCATATACTGATCTGCAAAGAAGTTTATTGCGTCTTCCCTTTCTGTTGCGTATGTCGGGTCTTTCTCATCAGATACCTGTTTGATGAAATCAACATCTTCAAACATCCTGTATCTTCTCGTGATGTATATCCCCCCGTTACCGTCGAACGTAGCTTTAAATTCTTCTTTCCTATTTAAGAACCCGCTGAATAAACTGTTACCTATCTTGGATAGTTCATCAGTCAGCTTACGCATATCTAGGATAAGCGCGTGTGCCTTAGGGGAAACCATCAGCAATGTTTTAAGTGCCTCGTTGCGGTCTGCTATAAGTTCTGCATGATTTTGGCGGCGAAGCTTTTTGGCATTAGCCACCTTATTAGACTCAGCCAAGGCTAGTTTACTCTCCCTAACTTTTAGGTCTGCCTCCTTGTTTGCGGCTGATCGCTCCTTATTGAATTGCGCTTCAACAGACTCTAGCTGTGCATCCGACAACTGCGACCCACGGTTTGAACCTGATGCCCTTGAGATAAGTTCTGGGGGTATGGTAATGTTTCTTTCCTTCTCTTCTTCTTTAATTATCCTGTCGTGCTTTTCCTTAAATTCTTCTACCCTCTTTTTTGCTGTGCTAATGAAAGCGTCACGCTCTTCTTTAAAGCGCATGATATCGCGGTCAGCATACCCTGTGAACATCCTCCACATTTTAGAAGGACTCTTGTATGTGCCTACCCCCATTAATGGTATTTCAAGGGTTTCGATCCAGCTACTGAAGTCAACCGAATCCGCATCAAGCTCAGAAGGGATATAAGAACCCGCACCATATCGGGACTGTAACCTCGGTTGTGTGGGAAGGGGCGACTTAGCTATTATCTGCGCCCGATCAACCACAAAATTGGGGTCGTATTCTACCTGCCCTTCAAGTCCCAAAACTGTTTTCAATAGAGCTTCAGGTGCTGTTCCCGACTCAGCACGTTTGGCATAGTTGTTTTGCGCAGGGACAATATCTTGCCCTGCAAATTTTGAAGCGGACTCCACCATTAACTCATGCGAACCTTTTGTCTTATCGTCTTTAACAAAGCTGATGACATTCAGGTTGGGGTTGTTCTTTTTATTTGTCTGCACAAAGTTTGAGATAACTTCGCCTAGTGTGTCTATCGCTTGATCGAATGCTTTTTCGTCGAACGGAAGTAATTGTTTGCTCCCTGTTCCCCCTTTGTCCTTCGGAAGATCCAACCAGTATTGAGTAGAGAACCCTGACTGTTGGGAAGCATCGGTGAACAGTCCTGAGTTATCATAGGTCGGGAAGTTGTGCCACCTGTCTTGTGGGACAACACCTAACGGTTCTGAGATTGTTACAAAGTAAACCCTTTTGAAATTCTTTCCTACTGCCCCATCATCAAACATCTCCCTTATCCGATTATAGGATGGGTATAGCATACGGTGCGCTTTGCTCTGCAAAGTCTTTGCATCTGTAGCCCCACACCAAGGTTTAGTAGCCGCGCAAGGGACGAAAGCGATTGTGTCGTATCCTTCCGGTATTACAAAGTTCGCCATGTCAGAATGCCATTGGGCGATATCAGGCAACTTAAATAACTCTAAGGTGGATGCGGGAGTGGGCGCATACCTATCAATGGTAAGTTCAGGAAGATAAATACCATCTTCCTCTAACCTCTTTTTAGCTTTGTCGTATCGTTTTTTGCTTTTCTCAAAACCTTGTTGCCAAATCTTTGCAATGTTCTGCTTAGATACGACAGTCCCCGTCATAGGTTTCCCTGTGGAAGTCATTCTCTGACCACCCAGTTGATCTTGCTCGGCTTTGTTTAGTTTAGAGAGAACAAAGTCAGCACCGAAGCGGGATTGTAACCTTGGGGTTACTCTTCCTTCTGTGTCCGACGAGATCTGGAGAAACCTCTCCCTCCGATTGCGAACCCCCTCTTGAATATCGGGTGTGAATCTGGGGCTGAGGGAAAGGATGACATCTCCCTCTGGGTCGGAGTTCCAGTCGTGGTATCCGTATTCTCCAACGGTTGCGATTTTTTCAAAGGTTGCTTCTTTTTCATATTTTTCTGCTAGTTTGGTTGCAAACGCTCCGTCTGTCAACTCAGGGAGCATGTCTTTATAGTCAATCTTAAAGTTAATCACAGTAACTTGGTTACTGTCTATCTTTGTAAACCCTAAGTCTGGGTGTATTTCACCCAAGGTGTCTTGTATCTCTTGTTCTTTTTCTGAGGTTAAGTCTTCGTCGAACGTAAGAATAAATCCGTGGGACTGATCGTTGCCCGCGACATAAGTTAGTATGGTTCTGTTGGCAAACTCTTCGGCGGCTGATTGAGCATTACTGTCTGCTTCTTTAAGAACTCTTGCTTCGTCCCAACCATCCTCAAAATTGCCGTCGTCATCTTGATGCTCACTTCTTAAAGTGTCTTCGTCTGGTTTGAAGATAGGAACTTCTTCCATCTTCTTGGTCTGCTTACTTTTAAGTTTGTAAGGACTGCCTTCAGAATTAAGGATCTGGTAACCACCCTCAACTTTAACAACTTGAGGTGCGTCAATCTTAGCGTTCTTTTCTTGGGACAACCTCTGTGCTTCTTCTTGAGTGGCAAGTTTCGCACCACCTTGGATTGCCTTGCCATCTCTGATGACCCTGTAGTGAACGTCTTGATTGTTGGACTTCACATACCTTACCCACGGCACAGCATCTTGCATAAATATGAACTGGAGTGCTCTGGCGTAAGCGCGAATTGCGTCATCATCGTATTCACCCGATGGTTTGTTAGGGTAAAGCGTGGACAACACATTCGGGGTTACACCACCAGCATAACCACCCATAGACATCCTAGCTGTGGATATTGCTATCCCCAAATCTCTGGCGAGAGTGTCCTCACCAGTAGTTGGGTCTACAATAAGTTGCATAGCCTGTTCTGTGAATGCCATCTTCTCTTCAAGAGACATAGCCGCAAGTCTTTTGCCGATCTCTGTTTCCTCAGACGCGATAACTTCCCACGTTGCTGTGAGTCCCATCGAGTTGACGAAGTAATCAAACGAACGCGATGCTTCGATGAAGTCTACCCCTTCTGCGGCAAGCGCGTTTCTTGTCCAACGAAGTTGGTGCTTGCGCTCCGCTTCTTTGCTAGGGAATGTTCTGACCCTCTTGCCCTTTGCGCCTGTCTTGTATACTAGATCACCTGCTTTAATACTCTGAGCTTCTGTCTTTTTCTTAACATCCTTTTGTTCTGAACGTGCTTTAATAGCTGTCCAAATCATAGCTTGTATCTGGTGCGCTTGATATGGGTCTGCTCCTACTGGAAGGTTTTCATTCAACGCGTATGCTAACCTATTAATTAGCTTTTCAGAAAAACCAAAAGCACCTTGTCCCTTTGCATCCGTTAAACCAATCGTGTCGTAACCCAACGCACGGTAAACCCACATGTCCACGGTGACAGGTTGTTGTAGGTCTTTCAAAAAAGCGTCATCAATTTGCATTGACGCTAACTGATCGGGGGATGCTTCAGAAACTATGTGGAACATTAAGTTCTTGTAGAAGTTGTCTGTCTTTCTCCCCGCCCAAGGTTTCCCGTCATATAGAACCGCTATTGCTTTATCGTCCTGAACACGGGTCTTTACGCCATAGTCTTCACGGCTAACCCCATTTGCGTGTTGTTCGTATGCTCGAACAGCAAAATAAGTATTAACTTCTACCCCAGTTTGTGGTGAGTAGATTGCTAGTAGTGCGATAAATTTCTCTGCTTCGACAACATCACCATTAGTTATCTCTAGTATTTTTTTAGCGGCATCCTCATACCAATACCTACCAACAGAACCTTCAATAGTTAGCTTTTTAAGCCTAGTCATCAACTTGGTTACATCCTGACTAGACTTAACTTGAGGGGGAGCACCTTTAAGTTTGCCTTCTTTAGTTTTAAATAACCTCAATTCTTGGGGGTAAGCGTTTACTTTGAAGCTATCCATCGACAGATCAGTCCCAGCGTCTGCCCCCCACCTAGATTGTAGTGTAGGTGAGTCAACACCCTCCCCTAAATCTTCCATTTCGTCTTGGTCGGGGACGGCAGAATTACGCATATCCACCTGTTTTAACAACTGCTGTAACGCCGCTTCGGGGTTGTTTATGTCAAAATGAATTCCATTAGGAGATAGGCGATAGCGCATCTCCATCGCACGTATTTCTTTGACGATACTGTTAACCGCATTCCTCATCTCAGGGGAGACATCTTTGAGTTCGCGGTGATACGTTATCTTGGTAAGGAAATTCTTGAGATACTGTTTAAAGGTTTCTATAAGACTTGGGTTCTCCAGCAAGAAATTAATCTGTTCATTTGTCTCAGCACCCCGCAAGACTTTTTGCGCGTGGATGCGTAGACCTTCTTCGGCAAGAATAAACTTTTCTGCTCTAGACACATCGGCATCCTCACTCTCCAATCTGGCTATGGCATCTGCCCTCTCATTCTCTGGGTAATACTGCTCAATAGTTCTTCTTGCATCCTGATTAGATAACCCATCTATAATAGCGTCAATCTGGGCTTGGCTTAACTGAGCGAAGGAAGCGGAGTGTGCTATCTCCTCGTTCAATATAGCCGCCAGAATGTGCTCCCTCCTTATAGGTTTACCCCCAGCCTCCGCGACTATTTTGTTTATCTTTCCGGCGGCTCTTCTCCCGTTGAATATTATTGATTGGGTCGCCCCGTCCCATTCTGCGATAACATCGGTAGAATTATCCATCACGACATTGATCTCTGCTGGGACATAACTCACAGCCCATGCGAAGTATTCCTCTGCCGCATTGTCCAAAGCTTCGTTCGCGGCTATGTCTTCAGCCATACCAAAACTGGAAGCTAATCGAGACCTCCTGACTTGCGCACCATTCACTTTAGATGCAACCTGATTCCCGAACCCTGATTCATTTTCGGGTTCAGTGGCTCTTGAATTTTGTGTGAGATCCAAGGCATCCTGCATGGCTTGTTGGAAAGCGGCATCAGGTGTTGCGAACAATCTAGATATAGCGTCAATGACACGCTGAAGGAAGTTCCTTTCCCCCTGTAATGTTTTTATCCCTTTAACATAGGCTTGAAATTTTGGTGACGTAAGTAGGGCGGCTATAAATTCTTCTGTGTTTTTCAAGCCGTGCATCACTCCTGCGGGAGCATTTTCTCTAGCCGCACGACTGCGTAGAATTTTAATTAGCCCATCTATTCTACTGATGGCATTGTTTTCTGCTACTGTCCTAGCTTCCGCAGGAGTATCGAGAATCCTAGACGTAAATGCGTGGATATACTCATGAAGTAAAGTGTCAGCGACTCCCCTTGCGCTACTCCTAGCGGGGTTAATTACGACATTGCGCACACCATTGCCGTCAACATAAAAAGCCCCAGCATATTCTGCGCTAGATCCAGTTATAAAGAACTTAACTGACTTTATGAACTCCTTATTAGTGAGTAATAGTTTTGCTATGAGTGCCTGACCCCTACTCTTCCCAGCGGCTATTTTTTCTAGCGCAGTAATAACTGAATCTGCATCTCCATCTACCAACCCAAGCTCATCTATCTCTGCTCGGTTAATGGCGGCATTGACCCTCATGGATCTGCCATTAACAACGGCTCTTTGGTGAAATATTTTTACTGCCTTCTGTATGTCTTTAAAGAAGTCTATAGCATGATTGGTAGTTACATCGTAATCACTTCCTACCAATTGAGATAACTCCTCGCGTATAAGATCTAAATAACCTGAATCTTTTGATGGTGAGGATTCTATTGTAGGTGATGAAAGTGCTAGAAGTTTTAACGACTTCCTCAAAGTCTGCGCGTTGTTGAAACGGTTCGCTTTGAGCATGGCTTGAAAATCAACCGCTCTTTGATTGCCTACGAAGTTGCCCTTTGCGAAGAAATGCACAAGTTCATTGAACACTTGAGATGGGGTGTAGTCCCATGTTACGTCTTTCCCACCATGAACCTCTTCGTTCAACATGTTTTTGGCCGAAGTGAGCATATCGGCATCGGACTCAAGCGCGGCAGAAGCGACATCATGTAGGTTGCCTATGTATTCGGATATCTTACTCTCCGGTATGGGCGGCAGGGGGTTTGCCCTTGGGGGAACATAAGCACTGTCCCCTCCGTTGGTTTCCACATCAAAACCATCAGTCCTGTGAAGGGTGGTGTCTGGGTTGATAATGCTGGCGAGATCCCTTTTAGCTTTTTTCTTTCTCGCTATTTGTTGCTTTGCAAAAAAGTTACCGTGCTTACGGCGGATCTCTGGGACGATGAAAACATTTGACCCGACATCTTGGTTATTATTAACACTAACTGCATACTCATATACGGCTATCTGCATGTCTAAGCTTGTGGCTATGGCAGTAGACTCCACAAAATCCCTATTCAGATTAAGTGTAGAATCCGAAGCTACAATCTTACGCAACATACCAATGTCTTTGGAGCGTTTAAGTAATGTGCTGAGTTTTATCTTACTCTTATTGTTAAAGGGGTTACGGACTTTTATGTTCTCATCAATAGTCACTGACTCTCTAAGTTGATTTAGCTTGTTAGCTAATTCAGAAACCTGCGTATAGTCTTCCTCAAGGACACCAATCCTGTTGAATGCAGTGGTGGCGGACACGAGTCCGCCTGATTCGCGCACCATTATGTCGGTCACAAACCACTCAGTCCCTCGCTTAGTAAACCTAAATGCTGGGTTGATATTGCCAGCATTTATAACGTCTTGTGAGACGGGGATAGCGATATTACTCTCTAGTAAAGTAAGCATGCCTACGGGGTCATTGTTGAAGACACCCCTACCGTCAGAAGACACATACACACTACCAGTCCCACCATATATTTTCGGTATAGAAGCACCCCCTTCAGGCATGCTCTTTGGGATAATTGGGAACAGTTTGCGCACCTTCCTGAGAAGTTCTTTTGTCAAACTGCGTAGTGATGCCTTATCTATGTTCTCCGTATCTACACCAAGCTTATCTAATTGTTCAATAGTTAGGTTATGTGGGTAACCTCCCGCCGCCAAAAGGTCTAATGCGTCTGCATCTTCCCTAGTCACTCCTTTTTTGTCAGACTTTTGTTGTGCTTTTACATTCTCCCCAAACCTTTTCAATGCTTCTTTCCGTAGAAATGTAGCTTTGGCTGGGGAAAAAATTCTCCCTTCCCTTTCTGCAATGGACATCTCCCTCTTGAATCTGTCGTGTGCACTGTCAGAGGTCTGCATAAGACGGAGTTCCATCTTACGATACTTTTCTTCTTTCTGGTCTATCTCTTGCAAGAGAAGCTCATACTCTTCCTTTAACTCAAGATTTATATTCTTGGCGGCATGCGAGGCAGTTATGTTTCGCAACCCCGTTGTAGCATCACCCTCCTCGTCGGATACAATCTCGGTAGCGGCTTCACTGCCCGCAACAGCAGGGTCTACTGAAGGTTGCTGTTTACTAGCAGTATCTACTTTTTTGTTTTCTCTATCAACAGATTCGGGGTTTAGCTTTAGTTGTAGCTCCGCGTTAATTTCATTTAGCTGTTGTTGCGAAACTTCTTCAGTTGACTCACTCGCTACGTCTTGCGCGTCATCTAAAACGTCTTGTTCCACTTCATCGCCAAGTTCACCAAGTGTTGGCTCTGTAAGCGCGGGTCGCTCGGCTCTGGCATATTGCCTGACAACCCGCTCCACCTCATTGGCAGTAACTGGAGCACCCGCCGCTCTTAATGCTTCGACCCCCTGTTCAGCGGCATCTTTTTCATACTGCTCGAAAACCATTCGCTCCATGCGAGCGGCGGCAGACCGATCTAGAAATCTGGATGGGGCTATATTTTTTGCGGCTTTGCTGACTAAATTTCCTGCCCCGCCCATAGCGGCACCTAGCACAAAACCGTGCCACGTTTGTATTAGCCTATCAAACATGGAGGTGTTTTCGTTTGTATAGGCATCTGTTACAAGAGTATTGAAGAACTCATCCAGACCCTCTTCTACACCCTCGTGCAACGCGCTCTTTAGGAAACCTGTTGGGGCTTCCACCAAAAAATGTTTCCTAGTGATTTTGCTGAGAGACTTAGCAAGTAAATCTCGGAATACTTTCTTGCCTACGTTCCTGCCCAGTATGTTTGATTTTATAAGGTGGACTTGCCTAAAGCTCATGCCTTTTAGGAACGATGACTCCAATCCACCTTTACCCATTGCCCCCATCCCTGCTGTGAGCACACCCGTTATTATACCCCCAGTTATCGCACCCCCCAGAGCCGCGTCATGCGCCTCTGTTTTTACACGCTCTTCACTCCACCCCTCTTCCCATGTGCCATCCTCGTTTTTATGCTTTAGCGTTAAGTCATCTTCTACGGTTTTAAAAACAGCGCCATACGTATTCGCGCCAGACCTAGTGGCGGCAGGGATAAAGGAAGCGGCACCAATGCCAAGTTTTTTTGCTAGCTGTCCGTTGTATGCCTTAATAATGCTGAGAGTCCTTTCTTTAGTCGCCCCTTTGAGCACTCCCCCCTTAAATATTCTTTCAGCCGCTTCTTCTACAGTTTCCTTGCCAGTTAGCTTTAGTGACCCTCTAAACCCTGCGGAAATAATTGCTCTCGCGGACGCTGTTGCTGTCGTCTTTGCGCCTAAATACCCAGCGGCGGCGGCAGTGCTTGTCCCTGCTGTCGGGACAGTAAGTGCTGTGAGTACTGCGGTCAGGGTGGCATCAGCCATCATGGGGGCAATTGCTTCCATGAAGTCTTGCCCAGCCCCCATCTCCATCCCAAAAATCGAAGCGACTTGGCGAGCGTGTGCATTATTTTCTTGGATAGAGACTAGCCCCTTTTGCCCCCACTCACTCTCAAAAGCGGCGGCTACACCATAAACAATAGAAGTTATGCCTTCCCATATGGAGCTACCCACACCGCTTATGCGGTGCCACACTTTACTGAAGTCGGCATCCTCGGCAAAGCCCTCTAGGATTTGACTATTAGTAAGTCCTTTGTGCCTCCCCGCCAAAAGATACTCACCCCATTCTTCGGACAACCCATCGTCTTTAAATAAAGCATTGCTTGCCCGTTCAAAATTATTTGCGACTGCAAACTGCCGCTGGGATTCTGCGAACTCCTTTTGCTCTGCTGAGAGTCCAGCTTGGTCTAATGCTTGGCTAAACTTTTTAGGCAGTAGCGACAACTGTTCCGCCACAAAAGCCCCATTGTATCTTGTCTTGTGTACGTTCTGCCCAAGTTCGTCCTCGTTGTCGGTATACCTTAAAAATGGGGACACCTTATTTTTCCTGTCCCCCTCATAGGCGTACTTGACTGTTATGTCGTGTACTACATCTTCTAATACGTCTCGGCTGTAGTTAGTCTGCTTTTGTAAATCTAGTATAAGTTCATTGCGTGCACGGTCAGTGTCCGCCTCATACTCTTCCCGCAACAAATCCAACCTGTCTTTGCGACGGAGTTCGTTCTCTTCTTCGGTGTCACCCGTCAGCCAATTCCAGCCCACCCTTACTGCCCTGAACGCATCACCAAAACCATCAGTCAATGAATGGTTAAGCTTGTCCCCCCAATCCCAAGTTGTTCTAGTGCCGTATTCTTTAGCTAACCCCCACAACATAGCTTGCGTTCTAGGATTAGCCTTAGCTATAATGCTTTCAACTTCTACCTGCGCTAATTGACGTTCTTGAACTTCGTGGCGCATCAAATTACCAGTATGCGGCAATTGCTTTCGCTGGTGTCTCAAATTAAATAGATGCTGTGGTCGCACACCATATCCAGCAGATTGTTCCAGCACATCTTTTTCGGACATGCCCGCCGGAATCCTGCCACCAATAAATATTTCATTGCCTTCCTTGTCTTCATAAACAGCGGCGTTGATCTCACCCCTCTTATACAACTCTGTGTACAATTTTTGACTTACGTTGCGAACAGCTTCCCGTGCCTCCGTAATAGCCTCTTCACTAAACTCTTCCCCAAGTTCACTGCCAGTGACGAACTCGCTAAGTTTTTTTAAATCTTGACCTGCGTCTTCTCTAATGGAAGCCAACGAACGTCCCTCTTGCTTGGCTTTTTCCAAGAGGACTGCATCTGGCAAACTAACTACACCGACAGAAGGGTTCTCTATCAGTTGTTTGGCTTGTGCCAAAAGATCAGGCTTTCCAAAGCTATCAAGCCTCGCGGCTACTTGTTCCTGATTGTCAGCGGTAAGAAATCCTTGCTCAGATAATGTGGCGGCTACGTTGTAGGATAATTCTTGTTCGACTTGCTCTGTGTATTTACCCGCACCTAAATATTCTTTCCTCACATGTTCAGCATACCTACCATAACTCTCTATAGGGTCTTCGTAGACATTAGTAGATGCCCATTCACTATAGGGCGTTTCGACAAACGAAGGTGTGGTAGGTGTAGTGCTTTGATCTGTCATAGCAGAAGCTGTATGCTAAATGTTAAATTTAATGTCAGTATATAATATTTTGATTAAAAAACGTGCTTAATCTTCCATGCTCAAGCCGGAAAGCTCCAAATCTAGCTCTAGTCGTGCGGCATCAAGTTCCGCCCGCCTCCGCTCACCTTCTTCGATAGCTTGTTGGCGTAGCGACTCTAAGTTTTTCTGTATGGTAACAGGTGATACTGCCTTTGTGTCAAAGGCTTCCCTCATAGAAGAACCCACTGTTTGCCCCTGACGGGTAGGTGGTGCTACTGCCCCGAAAAATTGGGAGCGTATTCTTTGCTTCTCTTTCAGAATATTTTGGTAAGCACTGGCAATTGTTACGTCCTCCCCAAAACTCAAGGTTTCACTATATGGGATGCCCTGTAACTGAGCACGCTGATATGCTCTGATTTCATCAGTAGTAAGATCCTGTTCAAAAGCTTTACCTCCCTCTTCCTCGGCTACCATTTTTGTTTTCGGTGTGTCCGCCGCAACCTGCTTAATAAACTGCTCTATATCATCTAGAGCCTTTAGCCTGTCTGCCCCTTGCGCCCTACGCAACCTGATTGCCTCACTTCTAGTCTTGGCTTCACTCTCGGCTTCCGATGTCTTTAGTAGTTTCTGTCGCCTCGCATACGTAGCCTTATTTAAGGCGGACAAGTCTTTTTCGGTCTGAGTAACGACCCCGTCTTCCTTTATACGCGCATCAAATTCCTCTGGCGACACCTCACCCAACTGAGCTATTCCGTAAAGCGTTCCCTTGTTGGCTTCAAGACTAGAGATCTTAGCCTTCTCTGCTTGCACAGACTTTTCTGCCGCCGCCATAACCATCCTCGCTACATCACTCTTTTTGAATACGCCAGTGTTGGTCATACCATATGCGGCTAGGTCGCGTTGCTTATCAAACACATCCTTGTCTGAATTTATAATAACACCCAAATCCTGAGTAACTTGTGCGACCCTGTCCTCATTTTCAATCTCTTCCCTAGCCTTGCGTTTCTTCTCTTCAAACTCAAATAAACTAGCCTGATATGCCAAATCAGAATTTCTTTGCTGGGAAAGATGCGATGATAGCTTTAAGAGTGTGTTTAATTGAGGTGCCATCCTAGCATCCTCAAGTGACCCAAAATAGTCTCGCTCAGATCTGGTCAGACCATAAGTGTTCCTGAGTGGGGCGAACTCACGATCAAAGAAATCGTCGGGAGCGGTGGAAAACGGATCAGCCATTACGCAAACTTAATGTCTTGGCTTGGTAAGAAATTGGGGTCACGCATCAACTTATCCTCAAGTCGCCGCATAAGAAGAAGTTGAAGATTTCGGTTAGTGTCCCGCATTTTGGCAGACCTAAAAGACTGTCTCTCTTCCTCCTCCCGCATCGCAGGGGTTTGAATCGATGGCGCATCCGCTTGACGGGACGAAGCCCAATCATACGCCAACTTGTTGGCGGCGGCAGAAAAGCCTTTCTTGCGTAGCCTTATAGCATCCTTCAACCCTTTGTTGGGGGCGTACGCTTTTCTTCTTCTTTGGGAGAGGGGTCGGGAGTCAATCTTGCTGTCCAGCCAACTCTTGGCTTCCTGCCTTTGTATGTCTCTCTGTTGTTCCGCTGAGACCCTGTCAAACACACCTGTGGGTATCCCAAGATCATCCCTCCCCTCTGCCCGTAAATCAGAAATTGCGTCAGACCGATCTTGGTCATCTTTTATTCTTTGTGCTCCCAGTAACCTATCCGCCAAGTCTTTCCTTCTTTGCCCCAATATATCCGTAACGGCTTCGCCTAAAGCTACACCCATGTCCCCTGAGGTGAGTGAACGACCGAAATTAGGGGAATTCTGTATCAGGTTCATCGCATAAGCATCGGTCTGCTTTCGCTCGAACGGGGTTCCTTGTAATCCGGTTCCTTTATCCATAACATAAATTATACGATTTGTATTACTAAAAGTCAATCAACTAGAGTGGTTTCGGCATTATGGAGTGCTCCGCTTAAACCCTTTATAGATCGACGGTGTCTAGGCATCACATTCCCACTGTCTTCGGGTGGGTCAACAGCCACTAATCCCAGCCGTTGGCGGGCACAATCGAGTGCCAAAAATGCCGCATCCGCTAAATCGGGACTTCTACCAAACCTCGATTTGAACTCCGGTTTAGACTCTATCTTCATGCGAAGAGTAGACCCTTTTACCATATCGTAGTTCCGTGCCGTTATTTCCTGTGCCAAATCTGAGCCAACCCCAAAGACTTGACGAGTTCGCATAAGTTCTTTCCCCACAAACCAAAGCTCAGATACTCGGTTAACATATAACTCATGACCTATTAATTTACTATTTGCACTCACTCGCTTGTCACTAGCTTTGCCGCCAAAAGAAATTCTCATGAATTTATTTGACCACTCACCCGCTAGAACGTCACAGAAAGGTGCTCCTGCTCCGGTCGCGTCAACACTGACATTTTCCGGCAGTATCTTTAGGTTCTGACATTTGTCTTTTATTTGACGTACAATCTGATACGTCCTTGGCACGGCTTTATTCGTCGCATCATCATTAAGATGTATTGCATTTCCGAATTCGATAACGTATTGACCTGAAGAGTCGTATCCGCATTTAGCAGTATACATAATTGTTCTGTCACCCCCATTCGTGAAAGCAGGGTCAATACCACAAAGATTAATTGGGGTGGATTGCCACTCCACAGAATTTAAGGCACCACTAGTTGATAATTCATTTTCCGTGTAGATACCCGTGGTTTCGTCACTATCAAAAAATACGGCTCGAACCATCCGCATATACCCACGACTCTCAACGCCCAAAAGGGCTTTGTCTTCCGCCAGTTTTTCTTCTGTGGGTAGCCAAGGGTATACTGTTTCCCCAGCTAAAATGTTGGGTGACCTTTCGCCATCTAAGCGTAAATATTTACCATGCCACTTAGTGTCCCATTCGTCAGCGGTGTTGGTGTCAACACTGTCCCAACCATCTTTAGGTGTAGCCCAAACGCCAAAGGCATCGAATCGGCTGTTGGGGTTACTCATACCGATCATTTGGAATGAAGGGTTCTTACTCAAGTTTGTGAGACCTGCGTTAAGGATAGCCTCAGAAAGTTCTGATAGCTCATCCCCGATCAAGATCACTCTTTTCTGTTTAATGCCAATAAATTTACCAACCGCTTCTTTGGTCTTACTCTTTTCGGCGGAAATAAGTGATAACCCAGCACGCTCTATCAGCACCCCCTTTTCGTTTATGTATGCCGCGTTGCCTATGGAGTCTCTTATTTTTATAGGGGCATCATCAATCACAGACAGTAAAGACATTACACTACCCCAGATTCGTTTGCGGGCTTCGCGAAGTGTGGTCGAGGTCATCAGCACTAATGTGTCTTGTGGTTGGCTCAACCAATTAATAATACCCCATGCCGCCATTGTGTGAGATTTACCAGAAGATGCACTGCCCCCAACAGCTAAGTATTTATTTTCTAAGGCATTACGTATCATCAACTCAGCCCAAGGGTGTTTTACCATAAGCTTCTCAGGGAGATCCTCTCGATTCCACAACTCATCGCAGATCCTCCAAAAATAATACTCTCTCGCTATCACCTCCTCGTGTTTAGCGAAGCCGAAGAGCAACGCAGTTAATAAACTGGTCGGTGGTATTGAGTAACCCCCTACATCCATCTTTTTGGTCTTGGGATCAATCCGTGGCTCTAACAACTGCTTGCTCCTGTCAATCTTTAAAGGCATACTTATATTAACAATAAAGCTTATAATATGGGGATCAATTCCAAAGACGACATTCAAAAACGTGCCGTGGAACTTTACTACGCTGATTGGAAAACATCGGCTATAGCGAAAGAACTTGGTGTTCATGCGGGCACAGTTCGCAGATGGTTCAAGAAACGCGGCATACCCGCTAGGAAAAACGGGTTGGTCGCAACTGAAAAACCAGAAAGATCGGGAGATGAATTGGCAGATGGTTTAAAAGAAAACCTAGAAAACATGACAGACGAGGCTGTGATGAGAGCAAAACACGATGCTCGACTAGCAGAAGACGAAGCTATGCTAGATATCGCAGAAAGCCAAAGCACCCCCGCCGACAAATACCAACACTACGTTGCCGCCGCTAGTATTAAGTTATTGAGGGACAGTATAAAAAACTTAAAAGGGCCGAAGAATGTTAGAGAACTCTCGGAACTTGATCAACTGATCAGACGTAACCTTGGGCTAAATGCCAAGACTGCTGGTGGTGGTTCTAGCCAAATGCGAATTGATATATCTATTTTAAATAACAAGAAAGCTGACAGGGGTAACGGTGCAATCATAGACGTTGAAGCTAATGATAAATAACTTTGAGAATTTTTCTTGGGACTACAACCCCTCGGAAGACCCGTATGCGAAAAGGGCTAAATCATGCTCCCATATCGGGGGCACTGGAGAGTCCAATGTACGCTATGAGGAAGTTATTTTTTTTAACCAACTTGAAGATGCCTTGATGGGGGTCGTCGAGTATTCAGATAGACCACCAGTCGCATGCTACAGCAGTTCCATATCTCTTTCTATTTTGCAGAACAAACACGGTCTTTCTGAAGAAGATGCCCAATCCGCACTTAGTCAGCTAATCGACTCTGACCTCGGCCCTTCTGCTCCGTGTTTCTTAGATACAAGCATTGTCGAAAAGTGAAGTCGCTATTTAAGAAAAAAGAATTAGTGCATAACCCGAAAGTTGTAATACGGGTTGAGCAACTCGATAACGATTTTACTTTTGAAACTAAACAACTCGAAGGTGCGTTCTACAGAATAATTCCAAGCACAGCCGCAGAGATAGCTTTTATACAAGGCTTAAAGAAAAATGTGTTTGTATACACCCCAGCAACGGGTGATGGTCTGATTGTTACACTGAACCTATTTTGATCGTAGGAATTGATAATGGTCTTGATGGCGGTATTTGTGCCATTGCTAAATTTGACGGGAGTCTTATTGCCAAAACCGCTATGCCCACTAAATGGGTGCACAAGAAACGGGAAGTAGACACCATAAAAATAAAAGAGTGGCTACTAGATTTTAATACACCCTTTTTGATAGCCGTAGAAGAGCCGCTCGCCCACGCGAAAAGTTCGCAAGCTGTGCGCTCAATGGCACTCAGCTTCGGAAAAATTATTGGGATGGCAGAAACAAACCAATATGATGTCCTCAGGGTGTCAGTGCACAAATGGCAAAAATCTATGCTGGGCTATAGACCGAAAGGGAAAACGAAAGAAACCGCTTTATCTGTGGCGGAATCTATCGCGCCAGAAGAAAGTTGGCTTAAAAACAAAAGATGCCGAAGACCTCACGATGGTATGGTGGATGCGTTCCTGATCGCTAGGTATGTGTGGGGTCTAAAAAATATTGAAAAAAGTCTTTGATAATATGCTGGGGCTGTGAGAGGGTTGGCGCATGAATCAACCAGACCACTCCGAACGGGGTCACGCAGAGTTTTCGCCAAGCAGTCTTAAATACTGTGCTGGCTGTGCTGGATATAAGGGCAGGGACGGATCAAGCGCGGCGGCTGAAATGGGCACTCGCATCCACGAAGCCATAGAAATAAATGATCCCTCAAACCTGCAAAGTGAAGAAGAGGTATCTATTTACTCTGAGATAATAGCAGACCAGAACGAGTATTTGCAGAACTATGCGGGCAAAGAACTGACTGCAAGTCATGCTGAAATACTTTTGGATATAGAACTAAAAGGTACTTCTACCTACGGTACGTGCGACTTTCTTAACGTGTATGAGGGGGAAACGGGGGTGTTGATTGACTATAAGACAGGTATATCGGTCATCGACACCCCCGATAAAAACTGGCAATCCAAAGCTTATACAGTTGGTTGCTTTCAAAAATTTCCAGATTTAGAAACTATTGACTTTGTATTCTTTATCCCACAAAGAAACGAAATTTTGTCCCATAGGTTTCACCGCAATGACTTAGAAGATATGATTGACGATCTTTCTACTGTTATACTCGCGGCAGAGAAAGTAAGACCCAAATGGGAGAACGGTACGCCCGACCTCTCAGAACTTACACCGACAGTCAATTGCAGGTTTTGTAAGTTTGAAGATGTGTGCCCCGCACTTGGTGGTCTTGTTGTTGAGGTGGCAAAAAAGATTAACCCTCGGTTGCCAGATGTGGACATTGACTCGGTGGAAGATCCGATGGTCGTAGAAGACCTATGGGCTATAGCGAAAATTGTATCCGCGTGGGCGGATAGATTTAAGAAACGTGCTGTAAATCTTGCGAAGGACGGTATGGAATTTCCTAATCTGCAACTAAAAAGCACGGGGGGTACTAGAAAAGTTACCGACAATAAAACACTATTAAACATTGCGTCTGATTTTGGTCTTACGCCGGAGGGTGTAATCGACCAAGTGAGCTTGCCCCTTGCTAAAATAGCTAAAGCCATAGGCGACAACGCTAGCAGAGGCGAAAAGCGCAAACGTGCGGACGAGTTTATAGAAACCTGCGAGACATCAGGCATCATAGAAAAATCACCCCCTCGACAAACTTTGTCGTAGGGATAAGCAAGAAACAAAGAATAAAAAGAAGCATAGAAATGAGTGATAACACTGAGCTTGCAAAAGCTCCATCTAGTAGCCTAACAACATCCGCTATTTCGGAGACGTTAGACCAATCAGATATTGACATCCCCAGAGTCAATGTCGTGCAAAAAACAAGCGATATAACAGGCGCGGACGGCAAACCTGCGCCAACTGGATCTCTTGTTTTGGACAAGACCTTTATTTTGTCAGAACCAGAGGAAGCTGTACAAGTTGTTCCTTTGATGGCAGTAAAGGCATGGAGAGAAGATGTGCCTTTTGACTCTGATGATGTGCCGCGTATCGCGAACACTTCGGAAGAAAAGCATCAACTGGGGCTGGACTCTGAATACCCAATTTTGGAATTCGCGGAAATCACACTACTGTTCAAAGGTGGTGATGATGTTCAGTCTTACCCCTTCCCAATAGGTAAAGCAAACTACGCACTTGGTCGAATTAACGTGGCTAAAGATGCGTATAGGCAAACATTCAAACGTCTTGCCACCTTTGCGGTATTTAACAAAGATACCCCTATTCACAAAAGGTTGTGGAACTTCCAGTCAACTCTAATCACTAGAGGTAAGTATAGCTGGTATGCCCCTTCTCTTACGATTACTAACGAAGAACCAAGCAAAGAGGTTCAAAGTTTCGTGGAGGGGTTTGTTAAGTAATGGCATTGGAACTAGACAGAAAAACAATTCTTGAGCGTGAAGTCAAGAACTTGGAAGAGACGATAGACAAAATGCATGTTGCCATTGAAAATTCAAAGCTTGACTTAGCCGCTACTAAGTTGATTAAAGAAAGTCTTGAAGATTCAATTAAGACACTTCCTGAACAGCAGGAAATAAAACTAATAAAACCTAATTGATCCTTGGTGGGGATTGGGTATTGCGGCGGCTTTGTCTGTGTATAGCTGGTTAATTTCATCACCCTAAGGGTAATCGCATAAAAGCCCTTATATACCCCGCTCCTTACTAATCGGAGGACGGGGTATTATTTTGCACGCATCATCATCATGAATATTTTTGCCGTAGATTTTGAAACTTACTATGACAAAGAGTGTAGTATAAAAACACTCGGAACTCTTGGTTACTTCAGCCACCCAAAGTTTGATGCTTACTTAGTGTCGGTAGTGGGCACAGACGGAACTAAGTATGTCGGACACCCCAAAGATTTTGACTGGGGAATTCTGGATGGAGGTATAGTTTTGTCGCACAACGCTAGCTTTGACGAAACACTTTATCTCTACGGTGTTGAGCAGGGTTGGTGGGGTTCTTGCCGCCCCGATAACTGGTATTGCACGGCTGATATGTGCGCTTACTGCAAACTACCTAGATCGCTGAAGGGGGCTACGGCACAGTTGTATAACTTGTCTGTGGATAAGACGACAAGAGATAACATGTCTGGTAAGAAATGGTCAGATATGGTTGACGATTTTAAAGACGAGGTCAGTGAATACGCGCTTAAAGACAGTGAGTTGTGCCTCAGACTTTGGGAATCTTTGAACCAAGATTGGCCTAAGTTCGAGCGGGACGTAAGTAAACTAAACAGGTTGATCGTTCAGCGAGGCATACCAATTGACGAGGCATTACTTAGAGAACAACTTGAAACAATAAAGGTAAAACTATTTGAAGCGGAAGAAGACATACCTTGGTTGGGTGAACGACCACTTTTAAGTAGGGCGGCATTCGACGAACAGTGTCTTTTGGTGGGCATAGAACCCCCGACTAGCTTGGCAGAATCTGATTCTGAGGCGCAGGAATGGATTGAATACCACAGTAAAAAACATAAGTGGGTCACCGCAGTAAAGAACTGGCGCAGAATAAACTCCCTTAAAAAGAAACTTGAGAGTTTTGATTACGCTACGATTTCAGATGGCAGGTATTACGGTGGGTGTATGTATTTTGGAGCGCATACGGGCAGGTTTAGTGGGTCTGGTGGCAACCTGAACTTACAAAATTTACCAAGGGAAGAAATGTTTGGTGTGAATTTGAGGCATTTAATATCACCTAAATCTGACAAAAGATTAATCGTTGTCGATCTTTCTCAGATTGAAGTTAGGACACTATGCTGGTTGGCTAACGACCACGAAATGCTGGAAGAAATAAAAAACACTGAGGACATATATGAAGCTTTTGCTATTCGATTTGGCATGTGGGATGCGCAAGACGGATCTATAAAGCAAAACCCAAAACTCAGACACGCAGTAAAAGGCATGGTACTTGGGTGTGGCTACGGAGCGGGGGCTGAACGGTTTGCTAAAATGTCTGGGATTAGCAAACAAGAAGCGAAGAAGCGTGTTAATAAATACCGAAACAAGATGGGTAAAGTGAAGAGTCTTTGGAACTCATACAACACAGACATAGAAAGTTCGCACATAGCTAGTGAGCAAATACCTACACCTTTTGTCATAGACCTACCCAGTGGCAGGTCAATTAACTACGGGGTGTTGCAAGCATGGCCGGAAGATGGGAGGTTGCACTTTACATCTAACATCCCTAGACACGGGAAAAATGTCACAGTTCGACTTTGGGGAGGGTTGGTTGCGGAGAACGCAAGTCAAGCATTGGCGAGGGATATTTTCTCTGAAATGCTGTTGAGGTTAAACAGTGCTGGGCACAAAATAATTATGCACGTACACGATGAAGTAGTTGTTGAAGAAGATGCTGATAAGGCAGATGAAACCTTAGAAAGCATTATAGCTATTATGTCCAAACCACCTGAATGGATACCGGACATACCTGTTGCCGCTGAAGGTTCAATATTAACAAGATATGAAAAATGAAATACCGATACATTAAAAATCTTAGAGCAAAGAAATGCACGGCATGTGATGACATGTCGAAAATTAAAACGCCCGCTAAACCGAATTTTAAATCTAAAGCGGCATATAGAGAGTGGTGTGCTAAGAAAAACACAGATCACTGCTTTTATAGTTTGGCAGAAGGTTTGGCACCAAACTCAAGGATCGAGGGTGAAAACAAAGTAGCTAAGATACATGGGGTAGCCGCTGACTATGACGCACCCGTTGATTGGGTCAATGTGGACGACATAATCTCAGCCAAGTGCGTCAAATGCATGCCCTCTTGGAGATCAAAAACCAACAGCGGTTACATACGTGTGGTGTTTGAGTTCGAGGAAGTGATATCAATTGATTCGTCAATGTATAAGCCTTTCTTGGCAGAATTAAAAAAAGCCATCGGCTTCCACAAGATATTCGCAGGTTACGACAACAAGTCGGAAAACCCGTCACAATATTTTGAATTAGGGGAGGATTGGGTGCCTCTGGGTGGCAAGGTGCCTACGGCTGTTGTTCAGACAGCACTATTCAAAGCGGCTAAGGAAAACCCGCCGCAATCAAAGGACACCTCAATACCTATCGAAAAAATTTCCGCAGAGATAGATAAGCGTTTTCCGAACAGATGGGTCGGGGAATTTGAGATAGGTTCCAGAGGGCCTTTGTTCTGGATTGATGACGGGATTGATAGAGAGGGGTGTCAGGTCTTTGAAGACGGTATGCTCATATACTCAGACAGGGATAAGGGGTGGAAAACGTGGAGGGAAATATTTGGTCCTGACTTTGTTAAAGACTACGAGCAACAAAAAATGGGGGACTTGTTAGACGAGTACTGGTTTAATGGAAGGCAATTTTTTAAACTACTTCACGGCACCGCACAACCTATCCCAAGAGATCAACTTGTCCTTGAGCTACGACAAAGAGGATTTAAGCAACGACCCAAGAAAGGGGAAAACATATCTGAAGTAGATAACGCTATATTGGTTATCAGCAATCAAAATAGGATCAATGAAATAGCACCTGTTGTATTCCGAAGAGACGAAAGAGTGGTGTCATTTAACGGTTTACGAATATTAAACAGTTCTAGTATAGAGCCTATACCACCTTCTGAGGATGGGGACATAGACAAGTGGAAGTGGTTAAATAAGTTTTTTGACCAATTCTTCGTAGATTCCACCAACATCAGAACTAAGTATTATTTCTTTGCTTGGTTTCAGAGGTTTTACAAAGCTGTTATAAACAACAAAGAAGATCAAGGTCAGGCATGTATATTAGTCGGTCCAGCTAAAAGGGGGAAAACTCTCTTATCTAACAAGATAATATCTGCCGCTGTAGGTGGGTATGCTGACGCTAGTGACTACCTTTCAGGCGGGACTAAGTTTAACAAAGACTTAGGAAGAGCGGCGGCATGGGTCATCGACGATACAGTCAGTGCGGCATCATTCCAAGACCAACGGAAGGCTACAGAATTAATCAAGCGAGGTGTGGCTAACCCACGAATTGAGTTCATGGCTAAATATGCAGATGCAGTTACACTCCCGTGGGCGGGGCGGATTATTGTAAGTCTCAACGACGATGCAAATAGCATGAGCGTCATCCCAACACTTGACTCCAGCAACAGGGACAAACTTATGGCATTCAAGATCTGCCAAGAAGAATTTAAGTTCCCGCCAAAAGAAAAACTAGAGCGCATTATACAGGATGAGATGCCGCACTTTTTAGCATGGCTCTATGATTGGAAACCACCCATCCAAGTTCTCGATGACGATAGATTCGGAGTCAAAAGCTTCATAGACAACAGCATTGCTTTTGCCGCATACGATAACTCCAGTAGGGCACAAGTCGCTGAACTTGTGGATTTCTTTGCAAAAGCCTGTCGCGGGCAGAACGAGAAAATGGGTGAGTGGCGCGGGACAATAACAGAGTTCCAAGTGGCTATTCACACCTACAACAACGGGAGGTCATTGGGGGCATCAAACAAATTAGAATTTGTTAGAAACGGTTTGTCCCACTTAGAGGATGCGGGTAAATCTAACTCGGACATCCGACCCATTAAATCTGTAGGTAAGGGAAGTGGGAAGCTATGGATAATTGATGTAACTGCACCTTACGACATTGACCGTGACCTTATCTCAGAGAATGAGCGGGACGCAGTTCCGATATAGGTATATGGAAACCATCTACCTTATATGTAAACCCATAGTCATCTGGGTCATCCCTCTTTTTATACTCTCCGTTTTTCTGGATCTTGTGCGCGGTAGCCCAACCCAGCATCCATGCTCTCGTAAAATCTTTCCTAACACGCACAAAAAAATATGCGTTAGCGGCTAGTTTTTTACCTTCGGCACAATTAACGGAGGCAGTGTAGTGGGGCTGGGGCTTGCCAGAACAGTTCTTCGACTTAATGTCTATATTGCGTTTTCCGATAACGTAATCATGTGTAAACACTTTATCGCCCACATAATTAGCTTCGGGGTAAAGTGTCTCGAATGCGACTTCGCCAAGAAACCCTGTCATTCTTCCCGCACCACGGGTAAAGGAATTGGGGAGCACACCTAATTTTTCGCTACGCTCGAACGCTTCTTTTATGTTGTCGCTGTTAGGCGTAAATAAGAGCATTCCCTTAGTTCTAGTGAACTGAGGTGGTAGCTTTTTAAGTCTCATCCGGTTCGTATGCGTTTGAATAACCTTTCGTAAGCAGGGAAGAATACTTCGTCCATACACCGGACTACGGCTTCCTGCTCAAAGGTTTCACAGAAACCAACACCGGATATGCACAAGGATGCCTCCATCAACTCGTGCCTTAGTGTGGCAAGTGTCTGCTTGTCTTTTAAATCCTTAGCTAAAATTATTACTTTCCTGTCGTGGCTGTAGTATCCGAATAACCCGTCATCACTCAAGTCCTCCTGAAGTATCCTGACAACCTGACCAGCTACACGTACTGACTTCGGTAGTTTCATCCGGCATAAAAGTTGTTTACACCATCTGCATAAACCTTGGCTAGTCTCCCAATATCAGACCGTATCAAAGATACATCTGACACATTCGACCCGAAAAAAGGCTCCGCGATGCAAGCGTAACACGGTGTCTTTCTAAGGAACAAAGCACCCCGTTGTCCTTTGCCCCTCGGTTTAACGCCGCGAGACCGTAATTCAGGATACTCTGCGTCCATCGCTTCTTTGAGTTTTGAAGCTAGACGTTTGCCACCACGACTGGTTTCCCAATGAAGCCATTCATGACCTGTGGCAGAAGGACTAGCCGCATTGAAGTGGAACTCTATACAGGCATCGACGTTGTCTTCCTTTAACTTCCTAGAGATAAAGTTCATAGCACCCACATAACTGGACGCTTTGTAATCATCGTAAACCTTAAAGGGGACTCGTAGGTGCGGGGTGATTAAAGGTATAAGCTCAGAATTAAATGTGTGCTCACTAACGCTATCCGGCCCGACAGTATAAGCACCACTGTCTCCCTTTCGAGAATGCCCTATAGCTAAACCAATCATTTCTTATGCTTGAAGAGTAAGCGGTATAAAGATACTGCCGCCACAGCGATTCCTAAAACTAGCGAGGTTACCCTTAACCAATACTCCAACTGCTCTTGCAACGAAGCGGCTACAGCTATCGTGGGGGTTATAGTCCCTAAAAGACCGTCGATAAGTTTGGAAGAATTCATTTACCACCTATTGTTATTGCCCTTAAATATGAGTAATGGCTATGTAGCTTGTGATCCTTCCGCCCAACCATCTTTCCTTCAACGAACTGGTATTCACGCCCCTCAATCAGAGTCAATGTCGGAGGATCGTATAACGCGCTTTCGTTCACGTTCGAGTCGTTTGTCCAATCGTTCGATGCGCAACTTTGCAGAAGGAGTAGCGGCGCGAGCAAGCTGGTCAATTTCATCCTCAATCTCATATAAGTAACGTGTCTTCTTAAAGTCCATGTACGCCACAAAAGCCTCTAATGCGGCAGTTAGTAAACGCAAAAAGCGCACGGTTACTTTTGTTTCGCCTTGCCTATGTTCAACGCCAACCATTCAACGATGACATACGCCTTGCGGACAATGCCGTCATCTTTGGGTGTCGGTGTTAATGCGCAGATGGCGGAAGCCGCCGCCACAACAGCGGTAAGAACTCCTATGATCCCATCTTTGTTTTCACTAAAGTATGTTAAAATATCACTCATGGTTTTAAGGGTTATAAAATGTTAGGTACGCGAGACCCTGACCCAGTAGGATCAAAGCGGAGTGCAGGTTTAGCCGCTCCTCTATAAGCGTCCAGTTCTTCTTCTAAAAGTTGTTTGCAGATAGCCCAATGATATGACGCTCTTTCTACGTCTGCGTTGTCTTCTGCCACACTACCCAACAGCGCATGTTTGATAGCGTTTAAATTGCTGGGGTATACGGGGTCACTGTCGTTAATTAAATTCTTAAACTTCCTCTTAACGAGGAGGCGCATAGTTTTCTTCGAGCCACTGGTGTCGTTACCTACCCTGTATCTTCTATAAGAGTTCACCCTGTTGGCTTCCTGAACATGCCCTAGAATAAGAGTATCCGTAGCATCTGCTATGTTCTCGGCAGATACTTCGACAGGTGCCGCTAAAGTAGAGTCACCATTCCTTATTTCAGTTACAGATGTAAAGTACACGGAAGAAGATACCTGCGTAGATACCGTGTCTAGATCAGGTGCGTATACTTTAGTAACGGGGGTGCTACTATTATCAAGACCCGTTACAGTAATGAAATTTGAATCGGAGCGGGGTAGAGTTGTTTCTGGAGCTATGGGCTTTATAAAAATTCGATAAGCCTTTGCTGAGTCTAACTCATTAATAATCGGGACAAACCCATCATCAACAATACCGTAAGACCCTATGGTTGTGCCGTCAGAATTACGCCCAGTTATCCTGTAATCGTGGAATTGTGCCCTAGCTTTTGCAGGATCGTTATCAACTAAAGCGGATACAATAGACTCCGCATCATCGGGAAGCGTGAAATTTAAATCTGTCGTGGAAATAGTAGTCTCATAAACTAGATCCCTCCACATCCCCATAGCATATAAACGGGGTAAAATTAGATTGAGTTGCTGTAGAAAGTTACCTCCTACAGTTTTATAGTTTGATAGGGCATCTTCAACACCCGCTACGGTTAGAGTAGCCATAGCTAATATTAATAGCTAAAGGGCTTTAGGTCAAGATATCAACAGTCTGCGCACTCTTCCCCTTCTCCGTCCCCTCCTTTGGGGCATAGGTCTTCCTCTGGGCACTTAACAAGTTTATGATCTATGTCGTTCTCAGAAGCATCCTCTGCCGCCTCCGTCAAGAATTTAGGGACTGGAGTCGCGGATTGGTAAACATTAACACTGGTCTCCGTAGTAACCGCATCGATACAATCAAGATCTTTAATGACGGTGCATGTCTCCGCATCCTTATAAACCGATACTGTCGTAATTTCTGACCCAGTAATGCCAGTAGTCAAAGTTGCCCCCACTACCCCCTGAACAACTGACGCACCAGTTACACCAGTCTCTGAAGACTGGTTTATCAAACCCTGAACTTTAGTAGCATCAACCACACCAGTGGTTACACCAGCATCCACTATCCCACTTACGTTAGAACAATCAGTCACGCCGCTGACTACAGATGCCCCTTGAATAATAGAAAGATCAGAAGGGGCACTGGTTTCATAGGTACCACTAGCCGCTACACCCAATGCCCACACTTCTCCCGTGCTATCGGCACCCTCTACTTTATGGTAGGTAAGAGATTGCAACCC
>CETC01069961.1_pt1 | contig 36687 bp, 34 predicted proteins | sample 326911 | NCBI WGS metagenome assembly CETC01 (sample SAMEA2622694, study PRJEB7988) | marine metagenome | isolation source: saline water (ENVO:00002010), including | reverse complement strand
TTCAGACGTGGCATCTTTTGACTTTGATTCCGCTGAGACGAAGGATTATGTCGAGCAAACTCTTCCAGAGTTGGAGAAGTGGTTTCTCTACTCTCAGCCTGGCGGCAGAATGCTGCGCGGCGACCGTGATGCCATTGATGCGTATACAGAGTCTCTTGAGGAAACGCGACGGATGGTTAAGGACTTGGAGTCAAAACAGAGAACCGCTCTTGAGTCCGACGAGGTTACCGATGAGAATCGCAAGCTGATCGAATACGAGATATCCAAGGTTGAGTCTAGACTGAGAAGAATGGAAAAAGCCATGGACGAGCTGGACCGAAAGCGAGAGGATCTAATAGAGAAGCTCTATGAGTGAGCCTGCCTGGTATAGGAGCCGACTCAAGTCTTGGGTTAAGCCAAAGATAAACACTAAAAGGGAGAAGTGTCCGATGTGCAATGTGCCAATGACTATTACGCCGCGAGGGCTGGTCTGCTTTTATTGCACGGGGTATGGAGCAGAAGAAGGTGAAGGCTAGAGCTATTGGACATTATGCGGTCATTGTTCCTGATGTTCAGGGTGAGAACCATACGTCCAAAGGTATTGTGATTGCGAACGGGAAGGCTCCGTTCAGATTTCTCACGGGTAAAGTTATTGCTCTCGGCTCAAGGGTTCCTGAAGGGGTCTCTGTTGGGCAGTCTGTTATGTATGAGCGACAGAGTGGGCACCCCGGGCAAACGGGTCCCATTGACGCAAGCATCTTCGGCGGGGAGGAGGGCAAGCATTGCGTTCTGGTGCCTGTCTATAAGGGCGCACTCAAGAGTGTGGCTGATATAGAGGAAGAGTTTCATAAGCACAAGATCGAGGTGGACGCCCTTAAGATTAAGGACGAGAGGCGCGGTCTTAATAGTATTGATCTTGAAAAGCTCGGGTTTCATGACAGACGAATGTCAGAGCTTGTGGAGATGAGGCGAGGTCGTGCAAGAGGGTATCAACGTAAATCAATAGGCGATAAAGCAAAAGGCAGCGGAGTCGTCGCAATTTTAGAAAGGTGATCAAATGGCTAAAGTAACTACGAAGAACGAGGATGGTGTTATTAAACCAGCGGTGTCGAGCTCCGAGCTTGAGTCTGCGGTAAAGCGGCAGAAGGCTGCGGAGGTTGAAATGGTTCGGCTTGTTGCGCTGACCATGAAGAAGTCCTCCAAGCTACAGGTCCCCGTCGCTGAAGGTTTTAAGTATGTTACGGTACCTCCGCTCGGCATAAGTCCACCCATCCCGCTGGATTACGCTGAACGTGTTCTCAGACCAAAGCGAATGAACAGCAAGAGCGTTCGACCTGTAGTTGTTTGGCAGATGGAGCCTGGAAGGCGACCGAAGGGTGCCAAGCCGATTCCCCCTTTTAGCGTGCGTCTGGATTCAAATGGCTCGTCAAGAGTGTTGAAGTTTGGAACAGATATCTACGCGCCCGAGGAAGGTTTTGAAATTTTTGGGAGAAAGATTTATCATAGCGTTAGTCAGGCTCAACATTTTATTGCAAACGTGTTGAGAACTAAGGCTGGCATTCAGCGGTTTATAACGGACTTTGATACCCGACCCGATGTAGCGGCTTATGGTAATTTTATAATTTCTGAAAAGGATAGAGAGGAGCGGGATATGCTCGGTGTTACCGCGAGGACTCTAGCAACGGTGTAACATGATACCCAGTCAGGCAGAGCAAAGGGCGTACTTAAGGCGCTCGGTTGGACATCAAGAAGATACGGCCCTTATTTCAGACAGCCTATTGGATGATTGTTTGGATCAGGCCCTTAGAGAGATTAATCAATCCTTTGCCTTGTCTGGGGTTGGCAGCTTTCAGACTGTCTCGAACCAGCAGAAGTACACACCGCTTGGCGCAGGTAACTATGCGATAACCAAGGTGTTTTATCCTGCAGACTGCAGGTACCAACTAACGGGAACACCTGAAAGTCTTGTTACTCGGTTCATGCTTTCTGAGGCTGTCGATGAGTTTGGCAGCAGGCGAGTGTATGAGCCGTCTATCGTTGCCGGCTTTTATCAGCAAGCAGAATATTTCTATAGGCTGTTTGGTGATGGTGCGTCCATTATGAACGGGTTTGAGGTTTATCTTGATCCCATCCCTAGCACCGCTGGCACCGAAGTCTATTTCTTATTCACTCATGAAAGATACGCCACCGTTACGGATATAGAGGATATCCATGTGCAGCCTTATTACGCTTATGCACAGGCAGTGTTGCATGAGGCTCTTGCGGTAGGCAGAGGCGCATTAACGTCAGTCAATTCAAACGGGGGTGTCAGCATGCGAACAAACGCAGGTTCTCATCACCTGATTATGGCAGACAGGATGCGGAAGAGATACCAGTCCTATTTGCCTGTGCTGATGCCTGGGAGATCATGGCCTTAGCCGATTACTATCGACAGTATAATTCCGATGTTCGCCTTTCTGGAGAGTTCTCTGGTGTGATAAGGGGCGACTACGTTCGAGCAGACCTCTTGTCTGCTTTGGACGCCAAAAGCAAAAGGCATTTTGCTCCAGCCAAAAAGTTTGCTCAACTCAAGCTGGATGACAGCTTTAGGGGTCTTGATGTTATTAATATCAACTCTGCGTCTTCAGTGGTTCAAAAGCGTGGCGCAACGTCCCCAGCGTCTCTATCTATACACGTAAACGCTCCGCAGTCTTATGTGGATTGTTGCCCTCTTCCCGTCTCGTCAGGAGGGGATCCTGACGTAATAATTTCTCCCAGTTTAGACAGGACTCCAAAGCCCCAGTGGGTTCGAGAGGTGTTCGAAAGTAGGCCGTGGTGCGGCTGGTCTTCCAGTCCGGGTGAAGTCGTCTTTCCTGGCGTAGAGCCGATTGAGGTATCGGCGCCATCTGTATCTATTGTGGTTCCGATATTTAATAAGCCTGATAGATTCGTACAGTGCCTAGAGTCTGTTCGGGATGAAACGATATATCCAAGAGTTAAGAATATTTACATTGTTGACGACGGTAGCGATGAATACTCTTCATCCCTTATGCGTTCTATGTGCGAGAAGAGAGGGTGGACCTACTTGACCCATGAAAATAAGGGGTATCTGCTGACTGCAAACAGGGGGATAGGGGAGGCGTTTCATGACGGTGCCGACTATGTGGTGTCTCTGAATAGCGACGTTCTTGTTACGCGAGGATGGCTGTCGGGTATGGTTCGGGCCGCCCTTAGAAATAACGCTGGGCTGGTAAACCCTCTCTCTAATCAGCAGGCTATTATTAGTTTACCTATGTCTCTTGAGCAGGCACACGGAATGCGAAGGATGGCGGGACGGGCATCTTACATCTCCGCAGCTATTGCCTCTTCGTACGTTCCCCCAAAGTATCCAGACGCAGTGACAAATGTTGGCAACTGTCTCCTCATTGAAAGGTCTTTGTGGCAGAATCATGGCCCCTTTGATGAAGATGTTTATGGATCCGGATACGGTGAAGAGTGTGAGCTATGGGCTCGGGCTCGAAACGAGGGTATCAGGTGTGTTGTTGCTGATGATGTTTATGTTTATCATGAGTCTCATGGCACGATAGCTAACGCCTCCCAGCATGAGCGCGATGGGATGAATCGTTTCCTTGAGCGGTGGCGCCCACTGTATATGCGCGAGCAGGTAAAGATGCGCCTCTGGGACAAGAAGATGGATGCGGTAAGAACGTTGGCATCAAACATGATGCCATATGCGCTTCCTGTTAGGTTCCTCTGCTATAACATCGGTCAGTATGGTGGGGTGTATTGTGTGGTTAGGCTCGTAAATGAGCTGACCAAGCGAGGCTTCTGTGCAAGCGTCGAGTTTTGTGTCCATCAGCCTAATCATTTTAGGTACTTGGCGGGGCCAAATAAGCATAACAGCGCCGGATCAATTAGAGCATTATCTAAGGACGAGTCCTGTAAAGAGGGCATCGTTGTTGCTACGCATTGGTTTACGGGTGAGCTGCTGATGGACATGATGTCCGACGACGCTCCCTTCATTCCTCTTGCGTTCTGGCAGGACAGGGAGGATCTTTTCGTTGAGCCAAATGGGACAAACTCTTTAAGGTCGTCTTCTATAAAGCGTTACCCAGAGATACCCAATCGAGTGGTGAATGCGGATTGGGTGGGGAGCTCTGCTCAGGAGGATATTGGCATTAGCGCCTATACTCACATACCTGTCGGCGTCGATTGCCATAAATTTTATCCAGGCGAGAAGAGGCGGTCAAAGGTGCAGATTGTGGCCATGTATCGCCCGACAACGCCACGGCGAGGAGGCAAGAGGCTTCAGAGGCTTTACGCCGCACTAAAAGAGCGTTACGCAGACGCGGTTTCCTTAGAGACGTTTGGAGAGCCCTGCAGTTTTGCAGACGTAGATCATAAGAAAGTTTCTCAAGATGAGGTGGCAAGCATCATGAGGACTGCGAGCATCGTTGTTGAGCCTTCAGACTTTCAGGGGTTCGGTCTGCCAGGGCTGGAGGGGATGGCTTCTGGATGCGCTTTGGTTTCAACGGACAATCTGGGTGTCCATGAGTATGGCAGGCATTCAGAGAATTGCTTTATAGCTAATCGGGATGCAGACCTTTTGGGTCACCTTTATGAGCTAGTTGAAAACCCCAGCCTTTGTGAGAGGATTGGTCGCGAAGGCAGGGAGACTGCGTTAACATTTGACTGGTCCGTTATTTCAGACAGGTGGGCCGATCACCTTCTATCCCTTTATAGCAAGTCTGGGTATACCAAGTATTAGAAGGATGCGAACCCTTCGAGCCTCGACTCGGCACTTAGTTCATACTTAAACCGCTTTACCTTGGACGGGTACCTGCCCTTGTTGCCCTCTATGGTTGTGATGATGTCTCCATCTACTCTTTCCACAAAGCCAACATGTCCCTGCCAACTCTTGGTGCCGTCCGCATTTAACTTTCCGCGATCCCAGCAAACAATGTCACCGACCTTGGGCTCCATGCTTTTAGATCCGTAGTTCCCGGCGTTTTTAAATATTGCCTTTGCGCCGAAGGACATGGGGAACGGCGGCGCTCCTGCAGAGGCTTGAGAGATGCAGTGGGAGACAAATGCCGCACACCATGCGCCGTCATCGTCATCGTCTCCATCGTACTCCTTGCCAAGCAGCATCTCCACGAACGGTCCGCTATTGTTACCGCCCTCTTCGCCCTGTCCGACAAGGGATCTGGCTATCTCTAAAGAGCGTGCGGCAAGAGGTGAGCATGCATGCTCTATTTCAGACTCTCTCTGATCAAACAGTGCTGCTTGAGTCTTTGGTCCACATTGGCCATCTGGGGAGAGTCCGTTCTCAGACTGCCATAAAGCAACCATCCTCTCCAGCATCCACTCCTTAATTTCTCCCGTCTCTACTCTTGATGTGTTGTAATTCATGTTTTCTGAGCCTTTAGTTTTTCAACGTATCTTCTACGCGCATACTTTTTTCTACACTCATCTGAGCAATATTTCGACCCTTCTCTTTTTTGCTCTTTGCAAGATTCAAAATTGCAGAGGTTGCCGACGGTCACTCTTTTTGCTAGGTCAGGTCTTCCTGAGCACACGTTCTTGCACTCGGAATAATAGCACCTCTTAAGGTTGGAGGGGAACTTGCTGACGAGGTGTCGTCTGCAGCCCCAATATCCATCTGCCCTCCAATATGTATTCATTTTGCCTCTTTTTGCTCAATGGGTAAACAAAGAGCCTAAACTGGTTTACAATGATTTGGAAGCGTCAAAATAAGTTTCGTTTGATTTGTTTGTTTTGGTAGTCTGGTGATATGGCAGAAACGCGAACAGGATTAGATAACTGGCTAGGGTTGTCAGGAACGCAATACTCTCAGGAGCTTGTGCGTCAAGCGGCCCGCGTGGCAAGTGAGCTGGTAGAGCAGCCCACGAACGGAATACCTAGAACCATAGACATTGTTCGGAAGACTAAGACTGTTGACGCCAACAGTGCTCTTGGTGTTCCAGCAACGTGGACGCCTGTTGCGGGACTGGAATCTCTCAGCGCAACGCTGTTCCTTCCAAACGAATGGGATGGGGCAAGAGATAAAACCCAGGCAGTTGAAGTAAAGGAGGGTGAGCGAACTCTTCTTGTTGCTGACGTGCCAGCGGCAGGCTCAATCCCCGAAGACCGAATCATGCTTACAGATAATGTAAAGATAGATGATCCCGTCTACGGGGAGGCTTACTTTTCTATAGAGACCGTGAACCCCATACGGGGAACGGGGCTCATTCACCTGACGGTCGTTTATTCACGGGACGGTATCTCATGATTAAGATCGAGCTCGGGGAAAGGCTTATCAAAGGTACCAGAAGCCTCGACAAAGTTTTAATGACGGCGCTACTGGACGCTATTGGCGACGATGAGCTTAAGAAGGTTCAAGCTCGTGCAACCAAGAGAGGGGTGCGAATGCGTCCCAGCTTTAAGCGGCTTGCGCAGCAGACGCAGGAAGAACTTATTCAGTCCACACCTGGCACAGCAATGGCTCATGGATGGAAGGTTAGGAGCACTAGGAAGCGAGGGCTTCTAGAGTATGAGGTGGTAAACGAGGACCCCAGGGCAAAGCTTAACCTTCTTGGCGAGAGTTATACCCTTCTGGATGTTCTTGAGTATGGGACTCCAAGGCCATATGAAATCACAGGCAACCTGATCCTAAAATTTAGAAGCGGTGGTGGCGTTGTGTATCGCAGAAGGGTGACCCATCCAGCGATACAGTTCTTCCCGGGAGTAGACTGGCGGGGACGGCAGAAGCAGATTGGCTTTATTCGAAGAGCAAGACTTCGGCTGAGAAAGCGTTCGACCGAAGCCCTCAAAAGACTAGAAGCAAGGTGGAAGCAAAATGTCCTCATCGGCGTCTAGAAAGTGGACCAACATCCGACGAAGCATACAGGTGTATATCGGGAACACTGTTACGGTGGATGGCTACGATGCTCCCGTGTTCCATGATTATTACTATGGTGACCCCGATAGTCTGAGGGATGCAACAGGGCAAGAGTATCGCGCCTGGATTGAGACATCTTTCATCCAGCAGACTGCGGGAAGAAAAGGGTCCGCACTTCTGCAGGTGGATTGCTACTCTAGGGTTGGAGAAGAGGGATCACCATCAGCCGACCCCTTTGGAATGTTTGTGGACGATCTTGCTGATGAGGTGCTTGCGCCCTTCAGCGGGCTTAAGACGAGCGGCATCCAGAAGGGGATATTTCACGTTTTTGACTATGCCGATGTCAACAACCCTGTGGACGCAAACATGTGCTTATACATGATTAACTCCGAGGGACACGTTGGCGAACCAGAGGACAGAAAGCGATTGGACTTTTATCAAGACTTTCGGCGTGTTACACTTACACTAAGGTTTCAATTAATACAGGACATGGCCGGACCGGCTGCGTTCTATACAACTTAATGGAGAAATATTATGGCATATACAGGTGATAAACATTACGGAGCAATGGGCGCTCAGAGCGTTCTTTCCACCTCTAACCTCTTCCAAGGCTTCTGGTCTCACGTAGACGTTGTGAAGGGCGGCTTCGCCAGCGGTAACGACGTGTTCTACTTAGGCGTCGTTAACGAGGGCGTTCTGGAGGTATCTAGAGAGGACGTTGAGTTCATGGGCACCACATTTCCTCAGGTTGTGGAGCTTTTGACTCCATCTCAGGTGGGCATGAAGTTCAGCGGTGAGATTGCGGAGCTTACAAAGGCAAACCTCCATCTCGCCATTGATGGCGATCCGGGCGAAGCAGGTAACTTTGTTTACCCTGCAGCGACATGTTCTCAGGACAACTTTGTTACTGTGCGTGCACTTCGTGAACGATGTGACGGGTTCATTATGGATATGTGCATTTGGAAGGCTCGAAACAGCGCCGCCATGACAATCGCTGGCGCGTCTGAAGTTATCTCTACTCCCATCGAGTTTAATGCTCTGGATGACCGTGGTGGGTCTCAGGGCGGTAGCGATACTGCTCCTCTTGGCTACCTGTATGCTCCAGACCCACAAGGTACCGCGCCTACGGCTGCAGCCAATGAGCCTACCTTCGACGCTGGCAGAGATACCGTTTAGTTTCCCCTTGGCCGCGAGGATTGATCTGTCCTTGCCTCGCGGCCTGTTTTTCTTATGCCGAAGATTTTTGTTAATAGTCGGTAGAAAGGTCGAGAGCTTGTCGCCAAACTGGTCTCTCGGCCTTTTATTTTCCAAACTTTTTCACACCAGTCATAAACGCTTTCGGGTTTCTAGTGTCTAGGTTTACCACATGGTATCGCCTGTTTGAGGACATCTTGTACCAGCCGTATGGCTTGTGCGAGCGAGACTCTCTTCTTGCCCACTCGGCTGCCTGCTGATCAGACATCTCTGGTCCCGCCTTCTGAAGATGTTCTGGGTCGGGGAACTCTGCGTTCCTGACCTGATCGTACGGGTCCGGCATTCCCTGTGATGGCTGCCCGCCTTTAGATGAGTCGCCCTCAAACATTGAGCCAATGATTTCAACGGTAAGCAGATTTGTTTTCATTACAGAGCGTGCGTCTGCTTCGAACTGCGTTCGGGTTCTGGTGAGCACGTACCTGTCTCTAGACATGCAAAGTGCGTGCGCCACCATCGTAACCATCACCTCTTCGTCTGGAACCCAGCTTGGGGTGGAGTCTACCCCTCGGTCTGGAGGGGTATCAGGTTTCCCACAAGGTCTCCGTACCCATTCATAGACCATGCGGCCTTAACGATGTTGACGCCCTGCAGAAGGGTTATGTTGCTTTTAATGAAGAGGCGAACCGACTTGCTGCCCAGGTATTCTCCATCAACACCCGTCTCGCCGTCGTCCTCCTCGATAACGCCAGCCTTCATCAGCAGGTCGAGATTCGTTCGCGTGTCGAGCATAATAAGGCTTCCGTCTCGAACTGCGGGCGCAAACTGTCGACCCAAAACTTTTCTCGCAACCTCCCAAACCTGAGGACCCACGGAGGCCACCTTCAAAATGCCGCCTCCCTCAGGGTCGTTTTCGTCAGGCACTAGCGCAGTGACAGCCTCAAGAAGCTGTCCAATGTCTAGACCGTCAAGAAGCGCAAGGAATCGAGCCTCCTGATCAAGGGTCGCGGTCTTAATTGTCAATACATCGGAACCGACTGGAACCTCGTCTTGTTTTGGTCTATACGCTTCGAATTTTGCTAGTGCTTTCTTTGCCATTTTGTCTCCAATGATGGGCTGGTTGCATATCGTGTTTCAACGTATATCAGCTTGCCCTCATTTGTGCTAGAGTATTAAAATGGCTGGATTAAATTTAAAAGTCGGTATCAACGTCCTTCAGGCGACACGAGAGTTGCGTGCCCTTGGTAACTCTATCAACAAGCTTGGGGTTCAGACTGCTAAAGCCAATTCTCAGGCAGGCGGGCTTGCTAAGGGTTTTAGTGGTTTGGCTGGGGCCGTTGGCAATCTTGCAGGGTTGCTGATTCAGGCGACTGGTGCGTTAGCGGTTTTTGGTGCAGGCATTGCAGCCAAAGAGGCTTTGACCTTTACCGCTGATTTTGAGGAGGGTCTTGCCGAGGTAAATACAATACTTGGCAAGGGTTCGGTCTCAATAGCGAGGTATGAAGAGCAGCTGCTCAAGCTTTCAACAACCAGCTCCAAGACTCTTACCGACCTGACCAAGGGGCTTTATCAGACCATATCAGCAGGCATCCCTGCGGTTGAGGGCTCGTCGGGTGCGTTTGCTGTACTTGAGGCGTCCCAGAAGGCGGCTGTTGCAGGACTTACCACCACCGAAAACGCAGTAAACGCAACGGTCTCCGTTCTGAATGCTTACGGCGCAGAGACCATTGATGCGACGGATGTTACAGACAAGCTTTTTACTACTGTTAGACTCGGGCGTGTACGTTTCGATGAGTTGGCTAGAGGTATAGGTCGAGTTGCTCCTATAGCGGCGAATGCTGGTGTTGAACTGGACGACATTCTTGCTGTTATGGTTGAGCTAACTCGGCAGGGGCTCGGTCCGGCCGAAGCTGTAACGGGTCTCCGTAACATCCTAAGGTCTTTTATAAAGCCAACTCAGCAGACGCGAAAAGCTATTGAGTCTTTTAATAAGGCGCAGAAGGCTGCGGGAAGGCAAAGCTTAGAGCTGTCGTCCGACCTTCTTAGGAGGGAAGGTCTCGTTGGGGCCTTAGAGCATCTGACTAAGGTTACAGGTGGGCAGACGGACATAATTAACCAGATCTTTCCAAACATCCGAGCCCTTATACCGGTGTTAGCTGGGACGGGTGAGGGGTTTCAGGGGATTGCGTCCGCACTGGTTGAGATCCAAAACTCTGCTGGGGCGACCGCAGATGCTTTTGCAATAATTGATGAGACCTTCAATGAAACGTTTGCGAAGTTTCTGAGTAATCTTGGGGTCCTGGCAGCTACGGCATCCAAGGGGATTGTTGGGGATCTTAACGAGGAGTTTAAGTCTCTTAACGAGGAGATGGGGAAGACTAGCACAATCGAGTCAGTCAAAGAGTCCATAGAGGGGCTGGTCTCAGTGTTGGGCGACATGGTGACTGCGCTTGAGATTGCTGTGGACGGCATCAAGGTTTTTATCATGGCGTGGGCAGCGTTTAAGATAGCGAACCTTATTGAGGGCTTTATTCAGCTCAACAATCTCGCGATAGCCTTAAACACAAACCTGGCTGGAGGCGCGTTAGTTTCCATGCTTGGGGGTGCACGAGGCGCCATGCTTCGTCTCGGTACAGCGGCCAGCGGGCTTATGGGCCTCTTCGCGGGGGCGGGTGCTGCCGCCACTGCCTCGGTTGGGGCTACTGCTGCCGCCGTAGTTGCCCTGGGTGCAGTGATAGTCGGGGTGTTTGACTACCTGTTTGACGCTATGGCTGAGATTGGCGCAGGTGTTAGCGGCATTGGGGACTTGTGGTCCGAGGTTGGGGACGCATTTTCGAGAAGTCCGATTGAGGGCATCATAAGCTCTATTGTCGCCGCCTTTGCCACGGCTATTGATGTAGCCATCAGGTTTGGCGCCGCCATAATGGGCGTGGTCACGTCTCTTACCGACTTGCTTGGTCTCACCGATGTTTCAGGTAACTTCTTCAGCGTAATGAGTTCAGGGATTTTCGGTCTTACGCAACAGCTTTTTGATATGAGGGCAGAGGTTAAGAGGCTTAAGAAGGAGCTCGGAAAGCAGAGAGCGGCCCTCAACGAAGAACTGAGGGCTTTGGGCTATTCCGACATTGAGCAGTTCAATCGGGATCAGGCTGATGTAGATGCCGGACGAAAGATTGGACTAGGGGCCGGACGTAACCAGGGCGCAACCCGCCGACGGTCTAGAGAGGCGCAGACTGTTGAGCAGGACGTGAAAGAGGATGCAGCCCAGCTTGCAGCGACAATAGATGATGCGTCGAAGGGCGTCGGTAAGAAGTATAAGAAGGCCTTCAAGGGGGCTAGGGCTGAAGCAAAGCTTTTCTTTGAGGAGCAGAAGGAGAACTCAAGGCAGTCAAAACTCACCGCTCAAGAGATTGCTGCTCGCTTAGACAAGCGAATAAGGAAGACGACCAAGCTTAACGAGGCAGAGAGCATTAATGTAGCAAAGCAGATTACCATATCTACTGTAAAGTCAGAGATTGCGACAGTAGAAAAGGAAATCGCTTTTGAAAAAGCTAAGGGCGACAAGGTCTCTACAGCCAACATTATTGCCTTGGAGAAGCAGCAGAAGGGGCTTGAGAGGCAACTTAAGCTGGCCAATCTTATCGACACCACGAATGCAGAGCGTCGGGTTAATGCGAAGAAGTCTGCTAGTGCGTTTACCAAGCTAAAGAAGAAAGAGGTAGATTTTGACAAGATCAGACTTAAGGCGCTTGAACGTCTTAAGGAGATGGAGACCCGTCTTGAGCTTGAGAACCTAAAAACCCTCCTTAAGCGAGGGGAAGAGGAGCAAAAGCTTTTAGACCTGAGGCTTGATAAGAACAAGATGCTCATCTCCGACTTGGAGACTGAGCGAGACATCATCAAGGATTCCCTCAAGACTACGACTCTGATAGAGACCACTTTGACGGGCGCTGTTGTAGGAATTTCAAAGGCAGCCTCGGGTCTCGTTGCCGACTTTAATAAAAGTATTGGTGAGCAGGTTGATAGGATTGCGGATCAAGAGAATCTCCTTAAACTAATTCGAGAGAAAGTTCAGGACCTCGACCTGCAGAGAAATGATCTTACCGCACAAGAGGATAAGGCCAGAATACAGAAGGAGAGGGACGCTCTTGCAAAGGTGGAGCAAGATCTTGGGCAGGCCAACCTTCGTCTTAAAAAGGTTACTGATGAGAATCGTGATGCGGCCCGAAAGGCGGGCAAGACCGCCGACACGGTAATTGTTGAAGGCATCATTACTCAGCTGAGAGGGGCCCTTGCAGACCTCGATCTTACTGTGGGCGAGGTTCAAGACGATGAATTTAGAAAGTCTGTTGAAGAGCAGAAGCGTGTAATCGAGAAACAGATTAGGTCGCTTACAAAAACGTTTGTTGATTTTAATAAAAATATTACTAAGCAGTTCATAAAGCAGCTAGAGGAAATTAACAAAGCACAGGTTGAGGCGCTAAAGCGCAGTTCAGAAGATTTCAAAATCGGCATTTCCGATGATGATTTGACGGCCAGGCTTGAGACCAGGGTTGCTAAGATTGTTGCGGATACGGGCAGCTCCCAAGAGGCAGCGATTAAGGGTCTTCAGTCTGAAATGGAGTCGCTCGTCACCGCTCAGGGGGGTGCTGTTCAAGACTCGTTTAGACCTTTTCAAAATCTTGGTGCTGACGTTTTGCTCCTTGTTAAAGCGGTTAGAGAGCTGAATGAGGCAACGAGGCTCGTGGACGTTGATGATCCGTCGAGCATTGAGAGGTCGAAGAAGGCCAATGAGAATCTAAGAAACACTCTTTCTCTCGCCCAGAAGGCGGTTGCAAGCGCAAGGGTCGAGTCGGCTAAGCTGACGGGCGCCGAAGCCAGGGTGAGAAACCTTGAGATCAAGAGAGTTTCTGGGTTTATAAAACAGCTTACGGCTGGAGACGGCTTTCTTGATGAAAATAAGATTAAGGCCATCGAGAGAGCTATTACCTCTGTCAGCGTAGTTACACAAGGCTTCGCAGCAGAGCAGCTTAGGTATCTGTTAGATCAGGCAGATGTATTAGAAGAGCGAGAGAAGATCTTAAAAGACTTCTCAAAGGAGTTTGCGGAGACGCCCGAAAGGTTCTCGTCCTCTTTGGCGAAAACCATAGGGTCCCTCTCTCTGGATCTCACGAGTGTTATTGATGCATCGTTGACACCGATTGTCGAAAAGACTCAGCTTTTAATCGACAACTTTAGCGATCAGGCATCCTTGTTTCTTGGCAACATAAGCGGAGGAATATCACAATCACTTAGCAGATCGTTGGACGCGCTAGACTTCACAGGCTTTAAGGTCAACCCAGACGACCTGGGCGGGCTTGGACCGTTTGGAGACTCGATAAAGAACAGCTTCAAGGGTGGCGCAATAGTCGCCGTTGGTATAATGGTAAAGGGGTTTTTCGTTTTTGCTGACGCCTTTATTCAGGGTATAGGCAAGGCCTTCCAGGCTGGCGCACTCCTTCTTACAACCGTCTTATCTAAAACTGTTGGTGCAATAGGTAAGGCAATTACATCTCCTCTAACTCGCCTATTTGACAGTCTTGGTTCTGCGTTAGGCGTCCTTGCTGACACCCCAGAGGAAGAAGACAGGAGGGACAGGAAGCAGTCTTTGGAGCTTCAAAGGGCGACCCTAGCAGAGCTTCAGAGAAACGGTGCAAGCAACGAGAGTATTGCTCAAGAGCAGGCTCGGCTTAATGCTTTGCTGAGAGGTCGGAGTGATCCGGAGACAGCCACTGAAAGGCTGGAGAAGGAGATTGAGAGAGCCATCTCGGCGGCACTTAGGATTGCTGACGAGATTGGCCCTTTAGTGGAGACATTCTTTATAAAGGTTACAGAGGCTATCCCTGTAGTAATACCTGCCTTGGCTGACGGTCTCGTTGCGGCACTGGATGTCGTGACGGAAAGGCTGCCTGAGCTTATTCAGGTGTTAACGCGTAAGCTTGTTGACGCTCTACCAAAAATCGTACAAGCGATTATTCGTCTCATTCCGTCGATTGTTGAGTCCCTAGCTATTGCGGTGTTTGAAATTGTTAAGGGTCTCCCGCGTATCATCGGCGCTATATTCATGGAGGCTGGTCGTCAGCTCTTGAAGTTTTTGAGCTTCGGGTTGAGCGGGTTGCCAAGTCCGGGTGTGGGCGGGACGACGGGCGCCCTTTTGGGTACGGGGCTTGGAATAATTGGGGGTGCGGCTCTTGGCTTTTCTCCTGCAGGCTGGGCCTTGATGGGGCTCGCAGGGGCGCTTGGGGGCGGGCTGCTTGGGTCGATAGCTGACTTTCATGAGGGCGGCACGGTTACAGGTGGCGCAAACAGGTCCCTGGCAGCCGCGTGGCGGCAGGCTGGTGTTCGAGGTTATTTAGATGGTGGCATGGTGTCTAGGGGTTTAAGTGGAAGGTATCGTGCATCTATGTCCGACGATGTCCCCGCGCTCCTTCAGACGGGTGAAGCGGTTCTTAACAGGAGTGCTGTAAGGTCTATTGGTGGACCGTCTTCAGTGGACGCAATAAATTCAGGGGTGCCTATGAGCCCGAACCTGAACGTGAATGTTGGTATAAATCCTAATGCAGGTGGGCTTGGTCAGGCGGCAGCTGCCTTGTTACCATTTCTCATTGGCTCAATAAATGTTTCCAGCGGGGAGTCTTCTCAGAAGACCTCTCAAAACCTTATGGGTTACCGTGGGGTGGGTGGAGCTCCGTTGATAAGACAGTCATAAAACCAGAGGCTAAGTATGTCGTCATATAATCGAAGGTATGCCATTCTTCAGGATCCAAAACTTAAGGATTCTGAGCTAGAGACTGTACAGTCTGTGACTGATGCTCCGACTGTCGCTGGAGTGGACCAGTCCACCAAAGAGGATATGTATGGCGAGGGATACCTGCACCCCCATGTTGAGTCAACCGAATCAAATGGTGATGTATCCATAACTGCAAGCGGCTCAGTGCTTGAGACTTTTGAGGCAGATGTTCAGAATCCGTCTACCTATGCGTTTGAGGCTGGTGAAAGCCCTAGAAAGACAGGTGGCTCTGGATTGATACAGACTGATGGCTCTGGTAACAGAAGCAGGTTTTCGTTCATAAAGGACGGGCAGTCAGACTATCAGATCAGGACCACGCCAAACTATTTCGGAAAGGTTCCTTTTACTCTTAACTCTGAGCAGCTTTTTATCGGTGGCGGTACGGCGCCGAAGGCTCAATGTTTTACCCGTCCTGAAATTCTGAGTTTAAAGAACGGAAATCTTCTCTGTGCTTATTTGAACTCTTATAGCCCTCCGTGGATGTGGTCTTTTGAGAGCGGGCTCCTAGATCCGTCAACTCAGCAGCTCGAAGGCAATGTGAGTTTGACGGGATACAATGCGGTCACGAATGTTTGCTCTGTGAGTCTCGCGACCTGGGGCGCTCATGTTCAAGTGAACAGTTATTTTACTCAGACTGCCGCTGATGCAGACCCTCAGTATGCCAAGATTTTGGAGGTTGATTCCGTCAATCGAACCTTCACAATCGAAGACAATGGAATGTCGGTGTCGGTAGGGGCAGGTCAGATTTACGATGTCGGACGATTTGAGAACCGTCCGGCGTATGCTACTGATGGCAACGTAAAGCTTAGGTTAAGTGTTTCAAAGGATCAGTTCTGGTCGGAGGAAAATACTTCTTATCCTCTGTATCCTGATATCGCCCCAACGTTCACTGACTGGATGGAGTTTGGCGCGACAGGACTGTCTCTTGTGCAGTTTCCTGATACTGAAGAAGTGTTGTTGATTTCATGTGGATACATAGGGAACTCTAGTGACTTTATTAACAATGCGTCTTATTTAAACGTTGACGAGATTAAGTCCAGCCTTGATTCCTACTCAGGGCTCAAGTCGGGAATAGATGACTTTAGTTTGATTGAGCGTCGATCCTCTCTATCACTTAATAAAGACTCGGGCTTCTTCGGCAATGATGCTTCGACCGATATTGCCAACCTTAACACCATGACTCAGCCGCTTGATATGACTGCCGAGGTGCTGCCCAGCGGCAGGCTTGTTGTTGTTGTTGCGATGAGTGACAAGCTCGTCAGCCTTGTGAGTGATGATCGAGGGGTCACGTTCTCCGCAACAGAGATTTTTGATTTAACGTTTGGCAGCAATTATGAATACCAGCAGTTCTGTAGTGTAGATTCGGTGATATCACCCTCTGGCGAGATGGTCTTGCTGCTTACGGCCAACAGTCTGGGCGACCGTGGTGCCCCAAGCACGACTCCTAGCGCCAACGATACGCTTGGGGAGAGCGTCGTATCAATTTTTGTTTCAGCGTCTGGCGACATTTGGTCTTCGGAGAAGCGTCTAGGTGGGGGCAGCTATAACCTTGGATATGTCTCCGTAAGCTATGCTGGGCTTTATCCTACAAACATTGCATCTCATATAGACGAAAGCATATATGCGCTTTCTGGATCAATATGCATGACACCTGAATACAACTTTTTGGTTTCTCTCTGCACCCTAAATATAGGGGGGATTGGCAACCATCAAGGGTGTCACGTTTACCAAAGAGTTCTTAGTACAAACGAAATCAAGTTTGGGGACACGGGTCTAGACATTGCGCCTAGTCTTCCTGCGCAGATATATTCGTCGGCACAGCCTGTTGAGGCAGCAATATCTCGATCTTCAATGGCTCTCCCTTATTTTGGAGGGGCAAGAGATAACGCATACTCAACAATGCCTGCGCTAGAGGATTATTTCGATTATACTTTTTCTGCTGTCAATGGCATTGATCCAACGTATTCGCCTACGACCCCCAGGGACCGAGGTTATCTTGGGGCATTATATTTTGCGGGCGTCAGAAATGCTTCCGTGGAGCCTTCAGTTTATAAGAGGTTTGGCGGCGGGCCAATATTGGGGCAGGGTCCAATCGACATTGCAACCTGTCTTCATAACGGCGAAATTGTGACTGCTGTTTGTGAGATGTGGGAAAACGAGCCTTCTGATAGCCCGAAGTCAACAGAGTATTTGAAAAGCAGGTCAATCTATAAAAGCAGCATTCAGCGCAATATTCATGTTTTGTTTTCTGGAGGGCTTCAGCCTCTAAGAGTTAATCTTCCTAATGAGCTGAGACGGTTTGAGGCTGCCTACGATGTGGCTGGCCGCATAATGAAAAGAAGATATGATGACGCGCCGACCGACAAGGTTGGGGTTGCGGTTTTTGTATATAGAGCCCCTGGGTCAAATGACCAAACCTATGTGAACGTCACGTCGGCTGCACCTCCTGGGCCTTATTATGTTGACTTTTCAAACAGTGCCGAGCTGACGGCGGCCGACATATCGGGCAACGACAGGCAGCTTCAATTTAGGATCATAGAGAACAACGGATGGAATAATGGTCCGCGCTTCATTATAACGGGACGAAGTTCTCAAAGTAACCCTCCGCGAACCCGACTAGAACTTACTCCTGTTGATGCCGCTGATGATGTTCTGGACAATGTCTACGGTGGGTTTCAGGCCTCGGTGCTTCCCTCGCCGGACGTTGAGCTAGGTGACATTGAAAGTGTCGGAAACGTTTTTGGCTCAAACTGCTATCAGCTATCTCTGCTGGGCGCAAAGAATCCGCAGTATTGGGGTTGGCAGCGGGCCTCAAGCGGGGTTAACGGAAGCATCGTCGAGGATGTGGACGGCGGCGTATCATACGCGACAAAGTGGCAAATCGCGGTAGCCGCAAATAATTATCTAAACTATTCTTTTGACAAGGATTACAGTCAGTCTGAGGCGTACGGAAAGTTTACCTTTCCCAACAGGGATGGTGAGGTGCTCAAGTCTAGCTATCCCGCAGAAAGGGACGCCTTGAGTTTTGTGCAAAGGCTTGTTGTTCAGATACAGCGCGGTGGAAACAGAAGGGCAGGCGTCCCTGTTCAAACCACGGGCAGCATAGACTTTGGGCTGCGCTGCTCGGCAAGAGTCTTCCTGAGAGACAGTGAGCGTGCGTCAGGAAACTTTCTTTCCCTAGGACTGGGGATATCGAGGGTTGATGACAACGTATACCTGAGGCTGATCAAGGAGTACTGGAACAGCACCTTGTCCAATACGAGCTATATACCCATAGGTGACGAGTTGAGCTTTTCGGATGAGGGTGACGCAATCGATTCTCATGAAAAGGTTCCTTACTATGAGATTATCTGGGGGGTGAAGCCTCAGGGCGCTCTCGACACCTACACGGCTTTTCTTTATGCTCGCCCATGGAATCGGTATTCCGACCCTCAGTTTATGAACGACTTCACAAAGATGGCGCCGGTAAACGTCTTGTCCACAGACTTGGACTTTGATGGAAATGATCTCGCTTCAAGCACGGCGGCAGAGTTTGTGTCGTTTGGTACTTTTGATACAACGTCTGACCCCATAACCAGAGTTAGCTTTCCCGCTGTCCAGTTTTCAAGATCCTTCTTGCAGAAGTCGCCTGCTTTCGCTGAAGAGTATTCTGAGGGCGAACTGCCTTCGGGACTGTTTGACTTTAGGGAGATCCTGCATGTAGCAAAAGAGCCGGCCTTGGATTTCTTACGCCTTTATAATGCAGGGCAGATGTCGCCAATGTCGCCCCCTATATGTAAGTCGATCCCTCAAGTCGTTGATAACGGGATTGAGCTGGCGTTTCGTGGGCGTGCTACAGGCAGTCAGACGTTTACGTACTCAGGCAAGTCTCAGTTTCCCGCTGAGTCAATCTTCTTCTCTCCAGTAAAAGAGGGGTGGAGGAGCCCAGGGGACACGCTAATTTTCTCTGTGCCGTCCGAGAATCCTGCTGTTAGTATAGAGAGCCCACGTCTTCCCGCTTATGAAATGATTTTTGATGCTGGGGGGCCCTGGATTAATCCAGAGTCAATCTCTTTCTTTGGCATTAATACCGGGTCGATAGTTGTAGATTTTAATGTGGATAGTGCGAACTTTGCCACATATGGCAACGTTCAGCAGGCTGATTTCACTATGGTGTTCGCCGCGCCTGGTCACCCCACATCTCTGCTCTTTAATTACTGGGCCAACTCTGTGCAGGAGTCGAACTCTCCCATCCCGCCTATTAACGCTGGCGACCCCTACCTCATTGGGCCTGCGCCTACCGGATCCTTTACTGGCGGCGCCGGCGCACTTGTCACCCTGAACGTTCCGGCCGGCTTCAATGTTCTGCAGAACCCCTGGGCTCCTAACATCGGAGACACTAAGAGAACTATTGGTGGCGGGCTGGATATTTGGAACGGCTCTACCTGGGCAGAGTATTATGCGAACATACCAAGAATGTTCTATAAGCCTCTCTACTTGATGCACTTCCAAGGGTACGGGCTTCGTAGCGGAGATGAGGTCACCCTTTCTGACTCTGACATTCGTTGGAATTTTGACCCAGATAGCCCTAGGACGGTTATGTTTTCGACTGACTCAAGTACAGGAAGTGCTCAGTATGCACCGTTTAGGCCAGGACAGTTTAAGTCACAGACCAACGAAAACTTTTATCTTCTTGTTGTAGACAGACAGGCGGGCGGGCAAGATCTTCAGCCGACCGCTTTAAGGCAGACTGCTGACGCAAAGTATTGTTATTATTATAAGATATTGGACAACGGGTCTGACTACCTAACCATTGATAGGGACATTACAGACACATTTAGGTGGGATGAAAACAACGCATCAAATGACGGAAAGTTGACGCCGGGATCCATGACCATTTTAAGTGATCGCGCTGCGGCAAACTCCCCAGACTTTTTTGATCATCTTGGGAGCACGACCCTTGAAAGGGGGGCACGGTATCGTTACATGCGTATAACTGTAACGGGGGGCGAGCATTCGGATCCAAACCTTAAGCTCGGCATGTCCATCTGCGGGCAGCGCCTTGACCTGTCTAACCCTGACTTCTCTCTTGAATACAGTTATGACCTTGAGTCCGGTAGCAGCCTGTTTGATTCAATTAGCGGAAGAAGAAAGTCTAGAAGGAATCATAAGCCTAGGAAGTCGTTCGGAGTTTCCTATGAGCCAAGACCTTCTGCGGAGACATACACTCAGACCATAGCAGAAGGCACCGACGTGACAAATACTCGTCGAGGCTACGGCAACATTGACAGCCATGTAGCGCAGCCGGCCCAGGCGCAGACAATGCAAAAGCTTTCTTGGCAGGAGCTTGTCGAACGGATTCTCTCTATCGGAATTGATGGGGGGGTTCTTGCTCTGGGGTTTGATGGGAACAACATGCAGACTCTTTCAGGAACAGTCTTAAATACGACACCTTTGCAGTATGATGATGCAGCCAACTTGAAGCCGGCGCTTTCGGACCCGCATGGGCTTTGTGCTGCCAGGCTAACGGGGTATCAGGGTGCGTCGAATGTCGCCTATCAGCATCAGTCTGTAATAGCGAACAGTCAAGGTGGACTTAATTCTAGCGCAGTCGCACCGTCACAATCTCTTGACCCGACCGAGTGTATTCCTGCGGCGGTAATGTCCATAAAGGGGCTAAAGTTTACAGAAGAATTATAATTTGTTCGATGGGTATATTAGACAAGAACCAAATGATATTTTAAGTGTATTGGAGAAAAAGAAATGGGTAAGCCATCATTAGCTACATATTGGCGTGGTCACATGCCAACTACAGACGAGCCTGGCGCATATAGGCTACTGCGAACAATAACTGTTGGCAGTGCTTCTTATGTCGAGGTGGACTTAAGGTCTGCATCTTATGCGGGTGCAACAGACGGGGTTGCGCAGAATGCTGACGGAGACCAGAGGGGTATCCTTAAGTCTATAGCATTATTGAATAATTCGACGACGGCTGCAGAGCGTGTTCGTGTTGCGTTTTATGTTTCCGCTGGGTCTCCAACCCCAGCAGAGGCCTATAACGTCGTAATCCCAAATGGCCCCAGCGTAGAGTTGAGGTGTAGTAGTCACCCAAACGTAACTCGTTTTTATTTAAAGTCTGAAAGCGGGTCTCCCGAAATTCAGATGGAGATGTGGTACGACGTTCCACCTGCGAGTTAAAAAATGTTTAGAGGCTCCTTCAGAGGCGGGGGCGGCGGGTCTGGTGTCGTCAGTGTTGTCTCCATTGACTCGGCAGATAGTCCTTACTCGCTACCCTTATCATCAACCGTTCTTGCGGTTGACAGCTCGGCGGGAGTGGTTAATGTGAACTTGCCGGCGGCATCTTCGTCCGAGGGTATAATTTATTACGTTAAGAATACGGCTGGTGCAACGAGCAACAGGGTCCGAGTTTTGGTTTCCTCGGGCACGATAGATGGCGATGGCGAGACCCAAGTGGATCTCGAAAATGACAAGTCTTCCGTTACCCTGGTTTCGGACGGAAGCAATTATTTAATAATTGGGTAGAACCCTAATGGAGGTAATCGATGTCTTTTGGTTTATATGGAGTTCATGACTTCGACATCAAGGGGTCGTTGTACGACGGCGCCACAAGTAATGAGAATAATAAGCTGGCTAATCGCCAGTACGTGCTGGACGCTGTGGCTGCTGGGGGTGGGGAGTGGTTTTCATCCGTGCTTGCACAGCAGGATGCGCCCCCTTCAACCCCGAGTACTGGTGACCGATACTTGGTTGGATCTTCTGGCAGCGGTGCATGGGCATCTCTTTCAAATGCGATTGTAGAATGGGACGGTGCTGCCTGGGACTCAACGTCTCCTGACGTAGGCGCCCCCACCGCAGGTGCTCACGTATACATTGAGGGTGGATCAAGCAACGCTGGCAACACGATGATTTATCGAACGTCCCCATCCACAGGCTGGGTGGTTGCGGCGAGCGCAAGTGGCGCGTTGCTTAAGACGCAAAACCTGTCTGACTTAGACAATGTGACTACAGCCCGCAGCAACCTCGGCTTGGGAGACCTGGCTGTAGAGGACAGCATTAATCTTGGCGGGTCTTTCGCCACGGGCACGTTGCCAGTGTCCAAGGGTGGTACGGGGTCTACCAGTTCCCCGATGATTGGGCTTGTGACCGCAGCCGACGCTGCTGCTGCGCGAACCGTAATCGGCACGGGAACCATTGCCACACAGGACTCTGACAATGTTACCATCACGGGTGGATCCATTAGTGGCATAGCTGACCTTGCGATTGCCGATGGTGGTACCGGTGCCAGCGATGCAAGTACAGCTCGCACTAACCTCGGGCTCGCACTCGGCAGCGATGTTCAGGCCCACTCGGATCTTCTGGACGACATCAGCGGTCTTACGATAGCGGACGGCACCTTTCTTGTGGGCGATGCTAATGGAGACATTACGGCTGAGTCTGGCGCCACTGCTCGAACGTCTTTGGGTCTGGGCACCGCCGCTATTCTGGACACGGGTGTGTCAGACGGCGACGTTATCAAGCTCGATGGAGATTTGACTTCGGATCAGGTTGTGGGCCGAAAGTTCTTTAGTTCGATTGTGTTTACCAACAATAATAACTTTAGCTACATTTATACGGGCGGCACCTTCTCATCGTCTGGGTCTTATGGTGATGTGGAAGGCACTATTGTCGAAATCGACAGCAGCACTAATAGCTGGCTCGTATCAGTTACATCAGGCTATTTGAGCAACCTAAACAGTGGAGACACCGTTAGCTCTTCTGGTTATAACTTCACCTACAGCAGCCAGGGCACAGGTAGAACAGACAACCTCGGTCTTGGTGGCTCTGACTTGAAGAGCATCATCGGTGACGCGGGTAGCGCAACCTCAAGCGCAACGAAGGGTGTTGCTGGCTTTAACTCTGATGACTTTACGGCAGTTCAGGGTTTTGTAAGTTTAAAGTCTGGTCTTGACTCTGGCGAGGCGGCAAAGTTTGTTGCTGATGTTTCAACAGCCCATCTTGTTAAGACAATTTCATACACAGCTGCCAGCGGTAGCTTAATTTCAAGTAACGCGATTGATACTTCTGCTAATACCGTTAAGACAAGCGTTGACGTTTCAGCAATTCAGGCTGGACAGATTTTTGAGTCTTCGGGTTACAGCTTTACCATTCAATCCACGCCCACCGAATCTGCGAGCGTCTACACTATTACTGTTGCAGACCCAAGCAGCAATCTGCAGTACCTTTATGATGGCGGGTCTTTCAGTATTGCTGGCGGTGACGGTCTGGTTTCTGCGGGCGCATATGGTGACGCCGCAAATCAGACGATTGCTACTGGTGTAGGTTCTTCTGCTCAGGGCAAGGTTCTCAAGGTTGCATCTTCTGCGTCTCTTGCGGAAAACAGTCTGCTTGCAGTGAACGCCTCTGGTGAGATTATTGCGGGTTCTGCTGGCGAGCAGGGTACCGTTACAAGTATCGCTCTTGCAGATGATGATGGCGATGATACAACAGCGGTCACAACCAGTGGTGCCATTGTTGTTAAGGGCGGTGGCTCTAACGGCGCAATCTCAAGTAACGTCAACGGATCGGGCGAGCTGGAGATTCTTGTCGAAGATGCAAGCACAGGTCAGGCTGGTGTTGCTAAGAGGGTTAGCTCTTCGGTCCACACGGGTGACAATGTTTTCACAGGGTTCGATTCAGGCGTCTCCGTTTCTGCCCTAGGTGCGGGGCTTATGCCTCTCATCAATGGCGACGGTGAAATTATATTCGATACGACTTCTGTTGGTTTCTACAAGAATAACGGCAGCAGTGGATCGTTTACCACCCTTGACGGACATGATCTTGAGGGTCCACTGGTCAAGAGCTCATCAGGAATTTTGGACGGGAGCTCTGCTCTTCCATCCTCAATCGGCTCACTAGAGGGCGCTTATGTTTATGATCTCTCCAGTGCGTCTTCGGACGTAAGCCTTAACCTTCCTTTGTCCAACTCTGCGAGCGACATTGGTTCTACTGTAACTTTTAAGGTTCAGGGCTTGGCGAGCGGGCGAAAGCTAACCATCAACGGCGGCGAGTATTCTGGCGGCCACTTCATGACTATCGATGGTGCCAACAGCGTTGATCTGGACCAGGCGCGGCAGTCTATCACGGTTCATTTGAGCGCAGTGATGGACAGCAGCACGCCGTCTGCCAGCAAGCTTTGTTGGTCTATCCTGTAGTCCAGCCTATAAGCCCCCCTCCTTCGGGAGGGGGCAAGGGTATACTATGGATGCACTTTCCACAACACTGCTTGAGTTTGGTGCGCTCGGCGCCATCTGCGGTGGTATGTTTTGGATGAACACTCGCCTGCAGCAGAGGCAGGACCGTCTTCTTGAAAAGTTCACCAAGCAGGTGAGGGAGCAAGAGGTTCAGCATCAAAAGGCAGAAGAAAACATTAGGAATCGATACGATCAAATAGTGATTCGATATGAAGAGCGTATTGAGCGTGTTTACACCGGCATTCTTGACCTCCTTAAGGAGCACACCGTGCTTTTGGAGAGGATCAAAGAGTCGCTTGACAAGAAGGACTGAAAGGAGTCCCCCTCTTTTTGGGGGGGGGCTTCTCTTCTTTTCTATAATACTTCCACTGCAACTATTGACAGGCTATAATTAAGACATATGTCTGGAGGTCTTTATGCCCGTTGTCTCTTGCGAAATTGATGGACAGCCTGGATACAGGTGGGGGGGTAGCGGAAAGTGCTACACCTTTGAGCCTGGAGATGTTGAGGGCATGAAGCTGGCCCGATCTCGCGCTGCTGCACAAGGAGCGGCGGCGTATGCGGCTGGATATGAGGAGGCTGTAAAGCTTCCGAGCTATGTAATCTCTGCGCTTAAGAAGGGCCTTGATCTTCATAGGGATGGTAAGAGCGGCGAAGGCCTTCGTCCTGCTACCGTTAGGTCTGCGACACAAGGCGTTGAAACCGGGGAGTGGCCAGAGGACAAGATTCTTAGGGCTGCTGCATGGCTGGCGCGTCACGACACGGACAGGGACCTTAAGGGTGGAGGAGACTGGTCAGACCCGCCGACGCCTGGATACACAGCGTGGCTACTTTGGGGCGACTCTGGTGACGGCAAAGGCTGGAGCTGGATAAAGAGCAAGGCTGCGGAAATTAAGGCAAAAAAAGAGAGCGCGGACGACAAGAGTCAGTCTACACCTGCTCCACCTGAAGACAGGATTAAGGGTGGTAAAAATACTGGTAAGGGTACAGCGAAGTCGTCTAGTCCAGAGTTTGGGGACAGAACAAACGTTGCCTTAAAGCGGATGGTTAAGGGACACAATGATTCCTTTGGAGATGACCCTAGAAAGAAGGCGACCTTGCCAATGCTTAGGAAGGTTTATCTGAGAGGTGCGGGCGCATACAGCACATCTCATAGACCCGGGGTGACGCGAGCAGCCTGGGCCTTCGGTAGGGTTAAAGCGTTCTTGAAGATGTTAAAAAATTTAAAACCAGATGATCCCAAATACAACGGTCCTGACAACGACCTGTTGCCTGCGGAACATCCTCTAAGCTCTAAAAAAAGAGAGGCACAAATGAATAAGAATGAAGGCGGCTATTATCGGTATGAGGGCCACACGGCACTGCATGAGGCAAACTGGGGAATGAAGTTTGTGGCGTTGCGACACGCTTTAGGGGAGATGCTTCACTTCTATATGGCTAAAGAAATATCTGACGATGATGTTGCTGCTAAATATATTGAAGACATGGGATCTATGATAGATGCGGCAAAGAAGATGCCTGAGTATGGTGAGGCAGCAAAGTCTTCCTTTTACATGCTTATGTCGATGGTTTCAGAGTCGCTTCGAAGCTGGGTTGAGAGAGATGCGAATACTGCAGGTGGCATGATGTATTACTCGTTGAGGTCCATTCAAGACCGATTCGAGAAGAAGATGGAGCCGAGGAGGCCGGAGCCAAAGATGTCTGGATATAATTACGATGAATCAGATGCTGTTTCAGATATTTTGAGCAGAGCGAGCTTGATATCTGAAGAGATTGGTGCCTACCTCAAGGTCGGAAAAAGCGACATTCAGTCCAGAGCAAAGCTGGAGAGGCATGCAGATTCGGCAATATTGATTGCTGAAAATGTGGGATGCCTTGAGGCAAAGGAGATCCAGGGGCTGAAGGGGCTACTTTCACGGATGAGAGGGCTCTCTAGTTAGGCGTTTCTAATGAAGGCTCCATCAGTAATAGACGGCGTAAGGATGAGCGTAGAGCAGCAGCGTCGGCTGCAGGATATTGTTGACGCCATCTCTAAGGTAAACCCAGGCAAGTCCAAGGAGCGTGTGCTTAAACAAGCCATCGGGTCCTTTCAGAAGACTGCGTCCCTGCGCCAGGGCCGCTGGGTAGATAGGGCAAAATTCAATCTAAATAATGGGAATGGTCCGGTCGTAATACCCTCTTGGTCTCCCCTGCTTGATGGGTAGCCAGCCTATCGGTAAACCCTTGAAACATTTAGTGTTTTATTGTAATGGCCGCTCTGGTAATATAGGGGTCATGGAAAAGCAAAATCTAAATGACGTTCGCATTCAGAGGTCTGAGCTTACGGAGAGATTCGTAAAGCAGTCCTCTAGAATTGTTGAAGATGTAGAGACGTTGAGTCTTGACCCTGATGTCTATGTAGCTGCGATTCAGGCAGAGCTTGGTAAGGCTGGGGTGGTAAATAAGAACGGTAGAATCTATCAGGTTTCAGAGTTCGTGGATCAAAACAGCCTTCTGCAAAGCAGGTTGGAGGCAGGCGAGTTTGTAGACGGCGAGCTTGGACACCCCGACTCTGGGTCTACGTTTGAGGTCGCGGCTCGACTTGTCTCTGTTCAGACAGAAACTGAGGGAAACACCGCTATTGCCGAAGGCGTTTTCGCAATCATGAACACCACGGCGGGCAGAGACCTGCTTACTCTCTTCAGGGCGGGCATGGATGTTGGTGTGTCGTCTCGCGGAACGGGTGTACTTGAGAAGGTTGTGTTGGATGAGAGCAGTGAGTTTATTGATGCTAATCCAGGGCACATGGGTCGAACCGTGGGCATCGTTCACGAGTTTGAGCTTGAGACTTATGATTTGGTTAGAGTTCCCAGTGCGGGAACGTATGTAAAACGTGAGCGGCGAGATGAGTGTGAAGAGCCCATTGAAGCCGTAAAGGAGTTAAATATGAGCGATCAAAATGTTGAGATCGTAGAAGAAGCTCCAGCAGCGGCTAATGTTGTCAACGCTGAGAGTGATCCGTTGGCGGCTCTTAACGAGTCCCAGAAAGAGGTTCTTCTCAAGATTGTCGAAGCGGTAAGCTTTGAGAATCCAGAAGAGGTTACAGAGAGCCATTTGGCTCAAGAGGTGGCTGCACTTCGTGAACAGCTTGAGGTAGATCGAGCCCGCAATAACCTCAATGAGGCAGAGTACCGCGAGCTCCGTGAAGAGGTTCAGGCTCTTCGAGAAGAGAAGGAGGCAAGAAACCTTGCTGACGCTCTTGCTGTTGCGATTGAGGAGGCTGTAGACGGAAAGCGTTTCAGTTCACTTGTTCGCAAAGAGCTAAACACTCTTGTTGAGTCTGGGCTTGTTAAGGGTCCAGAAGGCATCCCTGCTCACGCAGACCGTCTTTTCTCAATGATTGAAGAGGCAAACGCTCCAATCGTAGAGCCTGTTGCTCAAGAGGTTGTGGACGCTGAAGACGATGTCACCGAAGAGGTGGTTGAGGAGTCTCATGAGGCGGCTCCTGTAGTTAATGATTTGAATGAACAGTTAATCGCCCTTATTCGTAAACAGAACCGGGCATAATTTCGGAGGATAAAATGAGTATCTTAAACCTTAACGAGAATGCCCCAACGCTCGTCGAGAAGTGGGGTGACTTCATCAGCGCAAAGAGCCCTGAGAAGCGACGAATTGTTGCAGCGGCAATGGAGCGTCAGTATCAGTTCATCAATGAGACCGCACGGCGTGGAAACATCGCAAGCGTTTTCAAGGGTGACAAAGAGATCTTTGGTCGACCTCTTCAGGAAAACATTGTTCCTGGCGATATCGCAACCTTTACTCAGCAGTCTCTTGCTATGGTGGACATGGTCTTTGAGCAGATCGTAATTGATCAGCTCGTAGACGTTCGCACCATGGACGGTCCTACTGCTTTCGTTCACACGATGGCGTACAAGCAGGGTGATGCGGGGCTCTATTCCGCTAACACTGACTTCAACACTGGTCTTGATCCAAACTACTCTGACTGTCCTGCTGAGAGCTCAGAGTCCTCTTGTGCGGCTGGCGCAGAGGTTGACTTCGAGTTGACGGCTACCACAGTAACCGCAGACTGCAAGCGACTTCAGGCTCGTTACACCACGCAAGCAGAGCAGGACCTTGAGAGTCAGTACGGCGAAAGTCTCGCTGACCGATTGCGTAACTTCATGGCCACAGAGCTCCGACGCGAAATGCAGGGCGAGGTCATCGATCAGCTCATCGCAAACGCAAGCACCACAGTTAACTGGTCTCAAACGCCTGCAGGTATTTACGCATCATTGGATCCAAAGATTCACCAAGAGACGCTTTATGATTCAATCCAAGAAGCTGACAACGGAATCTTCAAGTCTGCTGACGGTTTCCGTGGCGCGAACTGGATTGCTGGTGACCCAGACGGACTTCTTTACCTTGAGCAGCTTCAGTCTTTCAGCATCACTTCTGATGGCGCTGACCGTACTGACAGCGTTCAGGGCAAGATTGATTCTTACAGCAACAAGTTTGGTGTAGCGAATCATCGATACGACATCTGGAAGATGCGCTTCATGCCTGAAGACACATTGCTTCTTGGCGTTAAGTCTGACAACCCGCAGGAAATCGGACACATCCACGCTACTTACATTCCTGTAAGTGACCTTGGTGTTTTCCGTGATCCTCGAACTGCTTGTGTTGACCTGGGTGTTATGACCCGATACGGCAACGCAACGGTACGGCCAGGGCTTTTCGCAGTGGTTAACATCACAGCCTAATAGTTTTGTCTGGTGAGATGTAAAAGGGGGTCAAGGTTTCTTGGCTCCCTTTTTTTATTACGGCCGCTCGGCTTTATCGTCTTCTGCTTTGTGTTCTTACGACAGGACCTCCCCACAAAGGCACCTGATCACCACTCTGCTCGGATGGAGGCTATCGTGGGAACGCCGTGCCGAGGGCCATTTTTTAGGAGGCGACATGATTATTCGCTCGACCCTGCGAACTCAGTCAGTAATAATTCCATGTCGCGGGCATGCTAAGTTTCTTTCCGAGACTCTCGACAGTCTTCGCTCTCAATGGAAAACTCTTGATCAAATTATCATTGTTTGTGACGACGACAGTGAAAGCGAAAAGGTTGCCCTTTCATTTATTGAAGAGCAGGCCAAGTCGCTAACGCGATACACTGTTGTTCAGCTCGAAGATCACTCGGGTGTATACCCGGCATTGAACGTGGGGCTAAGGTTTAACGAGTCAGACATCATTTCGTTCTGCGGGTCCGATGACCTCTGGGAGCCAACAAGAAGCCGTGATATTATGAGGTGTTTTCATGACTGGAAGGTCGTGGCAAATACATATCATCAAAAGATTTCGGAAAGCGGAGCAAGGCTAAAGCGCAGCATTGAGCCCCTCGGCGGCGCCTTTAGCTACAGCAGAAGAATGATGGAAAGTCTGGGGCATTTTCGCCAGTGGCCGTGTTCGGCCGACAGCGACATGTTTTACAGATCCCTGTCTGTCGGGGCACACAAGTCCATATACAGGGCATATACTTACCTATATAGGCAACACGGCAACCAGCTTACCCACAGAAGCGAGACCGCCTTTGGCTCAGAAACGAGAGACATGTACCAATCGATGTGGCATGATGGCACAAAGTTTCATGAAGCCGAGATTGTTAAATATAAGGAAGTTCACAGGTGACAGAAGTAGTTGCATGCCTTGCCACCATCCCCCCTCGGCACAAAGAATTAAGGCTCGTATGTGAAAGCCTTCTTCCGCAGGTAGACCGTCTGTTTATTTACTTCAATGGCTATAGCGAAGACTCAATACCCACATGGGCAAAGCTGATGTCTAAGGTTGTTTGGGAGTGCTCAGAGACATCTGGATATGGGGATCTTGGAGACGTGGGGAAGTTTTTCTTTGCCTCCGAGGACATGAGGGAAAGGTATAAAATCCACGGAGATGTGTTTACCTGCGACGATGACATCGTTTATCCCGAGTGGTACGTGGATAGCACACGGAAGCATCTTGGGTCCGAAAGGTTTCAGAACAGCATTCTCACCTATCATGGATCGGTTCTGCCTAGAAAATGCAGAAACTACCATAAGCAGAAGCGGTGCTACGCCGTGAGGGCCACCGTGAGCAAGCTGACGCGGGTCCATGTAGGTGGCACTGGCTGCATGTCCTTTCGCGTGCCAAGATTCCGTTATCATCTATCAATGTTTGCGGAACCCAACATGGCTGACATATTTGTGGCAGAGTGGGCAAAGCGATCAAAGGTAAGCCTCTTTGTTCTGCCGCATCTAAAGGGCGACTTTAAAATACTTCCCCTTGATGACACAATTTGGCACTCCACCCATTCCAGAGATGGGTCCGAAAAAGACAAAAGCTTTCACACGAATCGAATCGTTTCTTCTTGGCGGTGGGAGATCTTCTAGTCTCCAGCGGTTAAGGGACGCGAGGCAAAATATCCTCCAAACGTTGAGTCTTTATGAAGCCTTGCGCCTTCCCACTTCAGAATGTTGTGCTGGGGGTGGTTTTGAAAGTGCGTCTGATAGTTTGTTTTCTTAAGCCTGGCTATTTCAGTATAGCTAAAGTCTCTCTCTTTGGTACCCCTTAGGGTTTCGGGTGCAGAGGTCAGCTGGGTGGCGTGCTTGCGATAAGATAGCAGCAGTCGTTTAGAGTGGTGCAGAGCGCCTCCAGCCGCGTAAAACCTGGCGCGATACTCGTTGTCTGAACCGCACCACCACGGCCGATACATCCCGATAGTCTTGACTGTTAGACCCGTGTACACATAAGCCCCGCTGGGACAAGCCCGCCTGTCGAGAGAGGTTATCTCCGCGCCACATTCATCAACCCTTCGCATCACACAGGAGAAGGCGCTTAAAGAGTTGAGATGCTCGTCAGCAATCTCCTCCAGATCAGCAATGCGTAGGGGGTCCCAAACGTCGTCCGCATCTAAATTGCAAATGAGGTCTGAGTCTATGTGGCAGAGCGAGAGCCCAAGATTTCGAGCTCGATATGTGCCAACGTTTTCAGTGAGACATACCAGTGTGGATTTGTCGGCAAACCGACTGGCGGTGTTAAAGGTCTCTTCGCAGCCATCGCAAATGACAATCGTTTGAACTTCTGTCGTGTCTCCGACCTCTTGGCTTTTGATGGACACTAGGGCTTCTTCAATATAGCTATGTGCTTTGAAAGCTGGCACAATGACGGCTACCTTCATGGCTTCACCTCAATAAGCTGTTAAGGCTACAATAGCACGGACCTTAAGGAGATGGCGTGAATCCAACAATTTTATTCCTTACAGCAATGTGGAAGCGCAGGTCTATTGAGCACATAACATTTTCGCATCTGCGAAGGCTTGCGGACAATGTGTCGGATCGGGCTTGCGTAAAGTTTTTGGCCGTCGGCAGCGAGGGGGACGTTTCGCGGGACGTTGCCGAAACGTATGGGTTCGACTACATTGAGCACCCAAACAGCCCTCTTGGATCAAAGTGGAATGCTCTGTGGAACGAGTCGCTGCTCATGAGTGCTGATGTGAGAGTGATCGTGGGCTCGGATAACATAGTCCCGGCTTCTTCTATAGGCGAGTATCTGGCAATGATTGATCTCGGCCTAGACTTCCTGGGAATGGAGGGGTGTTACATGATTAACCCGCTGAAGTCACAGGGAATTTCATTTGACGGGTATTGTGGGGAGAAGCAAGGAAAGTCGGTTGGCGGTGGAAGAGCCTACTCTGCCGCCTTTTCTCAGCGTATTGGAGAGTCACCTTTTGGTGATCACCTGCAAAAGGGTCTTGATAGTAGCTTCCAGAGGTCTGTGGATGCAAGATGTAACCACTATGCAAGCAAAATGCTGCCGCCAGGAGACCCCTCACAGGTTATGGAGCTTAAGTCTGAGATAAACATGTGGCACATTGAAAACTTTACGAAAGGTGTCAACAACCTCTTTACTAATATTGGATATGGGGAATGCCTCTCTTTGATTGATCAGACGGAAACTCTATCTATGGTACGACTCCTAGAGTCCCCATAAATGACTGGATGGGTATAAAAATATTATTCCTGCAGGTATAATGATACCTGACATTAGATAGGCTTAAGAAATGAGCACAAATCAGAACCCTAATAATAGTCTTTGGCACATGCTGGTTTCTGCGGCACCCTTTGTTGTTTCGGTCGTGGGCGCCTTGGTGACTAGCCTTATGATTGTGAAGGACGTGGAGGCTCAATCAGACATGGCTATTCATCGTGTAGATGTGGCCGAGTCCAGGGTTGGACGCCTTGAGGAAAAGATTGATTCTCTAATGTTGTTAACGAGAGAGAATCATGTATCATTGAATGACCTTAAAAAAGATATGGCTGAAATCAGGGAGGATATACGTGGAAGATCTCGTTAAGCTGTTGGATGTTAAAGACATTCTCATTTGTTCGATGGTAAGCTGGGGACTTGTTCAGGCTATTAAACCTGTACTTAAATCTAAGGTCCCGCCGGCGCTCTCCTCTTCCATATTAAGAGCGATCGCAATTTTAGCGGGTGCAGGGGTTGGTTTTTCTCTTGATCAGACCGCCAGCGGCGTCGGCATAGGGGCCGCATGTGGCACAATGTCAACGTTCACTGTTGCTTTAATTAAGAGGATGGTGTCCTCTAAAGCAGAGGTGGACTTGAAAGAGCTTGAAGATGGACCTGATGAAGAACCTTTGGAAGAAGACTCTTGAAATAATTTCCTACCTGCTGATCTTTGGACTAATCTACAAGTTCTTTCTTAAGAGGCAGCCTTCCTCAATCATAGAAATAAAGAACAAGTTGTCAGATATTGATAGCGAGACAGCTGAAGACCTTGAGGAGTCTGCGGCTGTGTTTCAGTCTGAAGTTGAAGGGGTTGAGCATGAAGAAGAGCGTATACAGAATCTTGATAATAACAAGCTTGCTTCTGAGTTCGACAGCGAGTTCTGAAGAATGCAAGTGGTCTACCGCTCTTGGTGTCGATGAGGTCACGCCGTGCAGCGGTATTCTTGTTCCACCATTAAAGCTAAAGAACGCCTTAAGCTGCAAGAAGGTAACAGTCCCCCGCCTGACCGCCGAGAGGGACAAGTGCCTGCGGGACTTTGATATTATGAAAAAGTCTTGGGGCAGGAAAGAGTCTTTGATGTTAAATCAAATTAAGAAAGATCAACAGAACGCTAAACTTACCCAAACAATTTTAACAACCTCTGTTGCAGTTTTATCTGGTATACTCTTAGGGATTCTACTTTAGGAGAACTCATGTCGTTTAGAAAGGAAGAACCTACTTATGGTGGGACAGGGTTCGGGTCTCGCAACCGTAAGCTAGTGATGGAGCTCGACGGCACCGAGGACTATATAGAAATTGGAAATCACGCAGTCTTCAATTTTACGGACGGCGCCGGTGACGACAGCCCGTTTTCCTTAAGTGCGTGGGTTCAGACAGAGTCTGCGTTGGATCAAGGTGCGATCATTTCCAAGAATAGTGGATCGGGCGTAGCATCAAACTGGCTGTTCGTCCATGATCAGGGCCAGATTTGGGGAATACTGTATGATGGTAGCGGAAGCAACTTGGCTGCCATAAGAGTGAGAACCTCTTCCTCTGGGCTGCTTCCCCCTGGCGAGTGGACGCATGTATTGTTTACTTATAATGGCACGAACTCGCAGGCAGGCATGAATCTATATGTTAACGGTCAGCCTGCTGCTGTCGTCAGAGATAACCCAGCCCCATACTCTGGGCAAACTGCGACGACTAGCCCAGTGCGGATTGGGGCAAACGCTGCGAGCGGCATCGGCAATGAGTTTGAAAAGTTTATTACTGAAGCCTGCGTGCTTGGCTTTGAGGCCAGCGCGGCTCAGGCTGAAGAGCTCTATAATAATGGAAGACCCCTTGATATGGACACCTTTAGCAATACGGCAGGGATGATCGCATGGTGGAGGCTCGGCAACGGGGACAGCGTAGGGGTGGATGGGGTCAGGAACTCCTCCAACAGTGCCTATAATGGGACAATGGAGGGCGACACAAAGATTGTCGTGGTTAGGGACCTATAGCCCCTCCTCAAGCTTGTCGGCCGCCATCCTGATGCATGATGCGTATTCTTTCGGTGTTTTTAACGACAGAGATCTGGTCATCTCTTTTAATACCTCATAGCTGCTTGCGGGCTTTCGCCTGGCAGGGCCTCTGCTGACAGGTGACAGCAACGCACCTTTCTTAAGTGCATTATCAAGACTTTGTGGGGTTATCTCAAAAATCTCACACAGATCTTTCCATGTGGTTGGTCCAATCTCTTTTTCTATGAACCAACAAATCTCTCTGTTCCTATCTAAAATCTCTTGAACTTCTGATCTCTTAATTGGTCTAATCCTATCCACCTTTAATCCTTTCTGAAAGGGGCACGATGAAGCCCGCAAAAGGCAATATACACACCGATCTAATGGCTCTTAGTAAGCCTTTATCCCAAATAATCGCTGATCCAGAGAACGCACGCAAGCACGGAAAAGAATCTATAGACGGTATAAAAATAAGCTTAATGCAATATGGACAGGTTTTCCCCGTGCTTGTTAAGAAGACAAGCGCCTATACCTACACCTGTGTCGCAGGGTCGGGTAGGGTTACCGCAGCAAAGGACCTGGGCTGGGAAGAGATTGCCTGTATAGAGTGGGACGGAACTGATGAGCAGGCAAAGGCGTTCGCATTAGTGGACAACAAAACTGCAGAGCTTTCCAGCTGGGACTCAGACCGTCTTGCTGACGCAATCTCTTCTTTAATAGACGGCCCCGAAGAGGAAACCATCATCGCCCTCGGACTCAAGGATGATCTCGTGATGGCCTTTGTTGATGAAGACCAGTCCCAGGAAGCGGAGTGGTGCGATGAAGATCCTACGCCAGCAGTCCACAAGATTATAATCTACGACCCAGATGTTTCTTCCGACGTTATGAGCGAGGTGTCTCAGGTGATTATGAAATATGGAGATCTTGTCGAGATAAGATAATTATTTGAACCGAGATAATACGGCGTCCCTTGGAGGCAAAGTCCCGACGCTAAGGACATAGGAGTAAATGGACGCAGAATGCTCATCTTCATAGATCCCTCGATGCACATACGTGTTTGGCATCCTTGTCAGATACTTGTCTACTACCGAAGAGAATCTATCAAAAAATGAAACCTCTCCATCTAGAACGGAGGGCGGCACCGTGAGTACGCATGCGCAGTCAGACTCTTCAACGGGCGAATCGGATCGAGAAAGGATTCCGTTGGTGAAAGACCTATTCAGGTGCGAAGCTATAAGCTTTTCGTCTTCAGGGTGGGTGATCTCGTGCGAGCCGATCGAGAGCGTTCCAGAAGAAAACATTAATGTTTTAAGGTCTGCCTTATCGAGACTGACAAGCATTGTTGGTGTGGCTGAGAGCGTGTTCAGCTTGTGCATCAGCAAAGCAAACCTGTTGTTTCCGTCAACCCAAAGAGTTCTTAAAGATCTGGGCTTAACCCTTCTCCTGATCTCTTGATTGTCTATCACTATTAAGGGATGCACGGACTTGCTATCTACCAAATCGCAGCACTTGATCAAAAGGCCTTGTGCGTTTCTTGCCGTGGCCGCAGAGACTAGCTCAGGCTCCCCTGGCATCGAGGCGATTATTCCGACAGGCGTGTCCGGCATAAGCTCTTTGATCAAATGAAAGACTGGAAGGCACGCCCCCGTACCGGTACCACCGCCCGCTCCAGCGCAAACAAAAATCTGTTCGCACTCTCCAACGAAACCTAGAGCATCTTTAACGGCGTCCAAAGAGTGGGTGAGTGCCCGCTCGGCTACTGTCGGATCTTTACCCGCGCCATCGCCTGTGTCTCCAATTAAAATCTTTTGATCTTCTGGACACTCAATTAAGGCGAGGTCAACCTCTGCTGTATTAATAAATACGCAGTCCTCATACCCAAGACGATAAAAGGAGTCCGCAATCCTGCAGCCACCCTGACCAATCCCTACGAACCCCCACTTGAAAGCCTTCCTTTTCACTCTTCATACTCCCTGACCTTTTCTACCAGAAACCATATCGTAGACATCATGCCGTTAACACCATGCTCCATGCGGCGCAAAGTGTTCGAGGCGTAATTGTATCTACCTTCCAGCCTGTCATGCTCCTCGGTTAACGTATCTAGCTGCCCCTGGATAACTGAGGAGGATGCCTGGTCTGTAATTTGTTGCTCAAGTCTTGATATCTCAGCCTTGTGTGCCGCAAGGGCATTGTGCGCTTGAGTAATGGTGTCTATCAGATAATCTAGGGCGGCGCTCCTCATGTTGCTTGCTGACACCTCTTGGTCCTTGGTCAGCTGGCGCCCAATCTCCTCTAGACGATTAAGTCGGAGCTCGTCGGTCTCAAGATATATTCTAGGCATCGTTCATCCTTTCAAAAGATCTCGGAACATACTTGACCCACGCATAAGGCTTCCGGACCTGATCATTGTAGGTGGGATCGCTCTGATTGTCGTATGCCTCTATTTCGAAGGGCGACATTCGGTACGCCAGGTAAGTGGCACTCATGGAGCTCTTGGAAGAGAACACGCTGTGAAAGACAAGGAGCACCGCCCAAAAAATCGCATATAACGCCCATTGCACAACAAA
>CETC01002011.1_pt1 | contig 36959 bp, 37 predicted proteins | sample 326911 | NCBI WGS metagenome assembly CETC01 (sample SAMEA2622694, study PRJEB7988) | marine metagenome | isolation source: saline water (ENVO:00002010), including | reverse complement strand
ATTGCGTAAGTATGATTTACAATGCTATCCGTGTGCCATTGAATTTGCCCGCTTCTTCTCTGCAGGGAAAAATATCTAGGTTGGCCATTGTGCCAAGTAGTAAACGTCCTCGAAACGCCCGTAGTATTAGGGATTTCACGTGTAACGTAAAATTTTCTGAATTGATCATTAGTAACTGCAGCGAAAGCATTTTCTACCTCAAACCACTCTGAACCGACTTTTACCAATGCGTTCCAACTTTGATAAGCATAATTATTCCCCGAATTAGCATCAAGCCCTACAGATGCACTTGGATTAGTTTTTAGATATATGTAAACTGGACCTGAATCTGTGCTCCAAGTCACAATAGGTAAATATGGGCGAGTAGTAGATGTGTGCTGATTTATAGGCGGTAACAAATAACCTTCTATAGTAAAATCTCCGTCACTTAAATTAAGAACGGGTTTTTCCACTTTTATTTGCTGCAGGTACGCATTAAAACTTTTTTCTCCACAAGCTACTGTACTTGTATATTTTCCGTATGCATTAGAATCAGAGCCTTGATCATTTAAGAAGTCTAGCGTTCCATTAATGTACGGCGTATGCGATTTAACCTCTCTTGAAACGGTTAAGCTTGATGACCCACCAGATTGAGCAGTTATGTTATAGCGTGCGCTTTTACTCAATCTAAATTCTTCTAGTTTACCAGAAAATGGGTGTCTAGTAACTCTACAAGTGGCTGGGTTACTATAACAATTAGCAGTTGACACTGCTCCAATATGACCCTCTGCAGCATAAGAAGAATAATATTCAGGAGGATAAAGCTCAAACCAATTCGGTAAAGATTCTTGGGATATCACTTGGCCATCAATAAAGGTGTAAATAAAGTTCCCCTTCTTCATTAATGCTAAATGGTGCCAAGTGTTAAGATTTAAACCTACATTTGAAAGTCCATTATTGGCACCTAAGTGCGCTAAAGTCCTAAGAGCGCCGTAGTTATTTGGATCTCCTCCGATTCTTTGCTCGCCATCGTATACAGACATTCTTACATCAAGAGCCTTACTAGTGTAAGCGGTTGTTCCATAAAAAGAGGGTGGTGCAATTGAAATTGAAATAGGAGTCTCTTGCCAATTTTCATCAACATACGAAGCATCTCCCAAGTTAAATACAATTTGATAATTACTACCATCGGTTGGATAAATAAAAGTTTCCCAAGTGAAATCGCCCGTACTAAAATAAAAGTCATCTGAATCACTTCCATCATCAAAAACCACATATGAATAATTCGGGTCGTGTTCTCCACCAGCATAGAATACTAAGTGATCTTCAGTTCCATCAAAGGCAGCGCAGTCAGTACCTAAATTCCCGCTTTGATTCGCTGCCGGGTCACCGACAATATTCATGACATGAGGTAGTTCAGTTTCACCACCTATGGAAAAACTATCTGCAGTATATCTTGCGGTTTTAGAATGTCTATACTCGTCTATATAACCCACAAATGGCCATATCCAAATAGCATTATTATACCAACTTGCGCCAATTGTATATCTTTGCGTGCTATCAATTATGCCAGAGCTTGTAACGTTCGTCTGCGCCTCTTTAACTCCATTTATATAAAGTCTAATTGTGTTTCCGCTTTTCGAAAGTGCTACATGAGTCCAAACGTTGGCGCTCACGGACGTACTTGAGGACATGCCTGTACTAAAGCTAACACCGCTATTGTCTGACAAATAAAAGAGTATTGTTCCATCAACATCTATAACTAGATAAAATGTATTATTGCCACCGGCGTCGAACCTCCAAGCAGATATCGTCTGTACATCGCCAATTGCATCAGGTCTTATCCAACATTCAATGGTTGCATCTTCCTTAAAAGAAAAATCACTTAATTGAGTATCTACATATAAAGCTTCTTTATCGCTTCCCGAATCAAATCTTGCTGAAGTTGAGCCTATTTTTGCAGCACCATTTGAGGTGTGAGGAGAAGAATTGATATATACAGTTCTCGCTTCTGTTGAGGCAACAGTACCTACAGCGTCATGTTTAGCATACATGCAGTAATATTCGCCTGTAGCTGGCATGTCTATAATTTTAGATAAATCTAAAGTCTCATGAGAAGTAGTTTTTTGTACTGCTGGAAATTTTTGATAAGATAAAAGATTGTCTGGATCTCCAGTACCATTTTTATATATAGATAATTCGGTAGTAGTTCCCGATGTAACATTTTGTAGTTCTACGCTGCCTTGAACTAAATATCTACCACTAACAGCAGGTATAAATTTAGAATTTACTACATCAAATAATTCTTCGGGATCGAATTCAGTGTGTGGAAAAGCTAGCTTAGTTAAAGTGTTTCCATCTATTTTTTGTGCTGCACCCTTTTTGAAAGCAGAAAACGAAGAATCTATAATTTCACCTGCGTCTCCTGTTGAGCCCCTTTGTCCATCATTTCCTTGTATACCTTGGGGGCCAGTATATCCTGTCGGACCAGTATAACCGGTGAAACCGGTAATTCCACCAACTGTGTTTACGTTTACTGTTCCAACGCTGATGTAGTGTCTTATCTCTATCTCTTCACCATTTTTTGGCGCTTCAATAAATGTTAATGTCGTCGTTCCACTGTCTGTAGCGATACTATAGTCATCACTACTTGGAGTTTGCATTATTCCATCTACAGATACAATTAACTTATTTGGATCAGATTCAATATTTGGTAACTCGTACGAAACTGTGGTTCCATCACCAGTAAAAGTATAACTTTGAACCGTTACTTCTCCTGCGCCTGTATATCCAGTATGACCAGTGTATCCTGTAAAACCCGTGGGTCCAGCTGGACCTGTGGCTCCAGTATTTGTTGCTGCGCCAGACGGACCGGTATAGCCTGTAAAACCTGTATAACCTGTATGACCGGTATAACCGGTATGGCCTATGCCACCATCTCCTCCCGTGGCTCCAGTAGAGCCTGCTGGTCCCGTAGGTCCAGTTGAATCGGAACCAACAATTACGTTAATGGTGCCGGACATTGCACCATGATTTTCACACGCATAATAAAGTGTGGAAGGTGCTGATGGATGGACTGTCCAAATTATTGTTCCATTATCGGTGCCATTATTAGTGACGCCATCATTATGCTGGTCACCTGTGCCAGTTGATTGAGCAGTTTTGATCCAGAACGGGTGACCCGAAGCGCTAACTGAGAACTTATATGTTTTACCCTTTACAACGGTTATAGCTGGATTGCTATTTACGCCATCTACAATGTAATAGGAACTAGAAGCATTGGTAATTGTAAATGTAGGAGCGCCATCTGCACCAGTGTCTCCCTTGGGTCCTGTATCTCCTGTTCCAGCCGGTCCAGTATAACCGGTTTGTCCAGTGTGCCCTGTGTAGCCCGTGTAGCCTGTTGAGCCAGTATAACCGGTGTAACCTGTGTATCCAGTATAACCAGTTGCCTCTCCCTTGGGTCCTGTGTAACCTGTTGCGCCAGTATTTCCTGTTGCGCCCTGATTACCCAAAATTCCTCTAGGTCCAGTATATCCAGTATAGCCAGTGTAACCAGTATATCCAGAGTATCCAGTTGCTCCTGTATAACCAATGGGGCCTGTCCAACCCGTATAGCCTACATAACCAGTTGCTCCTGTAGCGCCTACGGAACCAGTATAACCAGTTTCACCCTTTGGTCCTGTATCACCAGTAACTGAAGGTCCAGTGTAACCAGTATAACCTGTTGCGCCAGTATCTGAAGCAGCCCCTCCTGCGCCGGTATAACCCGTGTATCCTGTTGGGCCTATTTGCCCTGCGGGTCCAGCAGCACCTTGAGTGCCCTTCATCAATGAAGTTGCATCAGCCCTAGAAGTTACCACAACTTCTGCAGACTGTTGCTTGTTAACTGTAACTTCTACTTTTTTAGCCATGCTATGTTGTTACTTCTGGTAGAACGTTGAAAAATCCTTTTATGGGTTTAGTTGCGTAAGTTCCCGTGTCGTAAATCTCTACATCATATACACCCTGCATAATTGGTAGAGAAGCCGTTTGAGATGCAGTCAATTTAATATCTATGTGAGGATAAATTACTCCCGAGACATTAGTTCCTGATGAACTATAATAATAAGATTCGCCTACTCCATCAAGATATTGTAATGGATTTGGTTGGTCAGCCCAGAGCAAGATTGTGTTATTGACTCTTACCCAATCGTAATAGCGGCTATCTGAACCACTTTGAATTGCAGGGCTTAAATCTAATTTAGCTGTAGTGTCACTATATCTATGTTTTACAACGCCTCTAACATTGTAACCTCCGGGTAGATTTATAGCGTAACCATTTTCGTCTTTTAGAAGAAGTCTTACTTCAAATTCCGAACCCCTTGTAACCGTAAAATCATAAGTGCTAGCCATATACAGATATTACACAGAAATTCAGAAGAAAAACTTCTAAAAAACTGTGTAATATCCGCTTTTACTGTCCTTCGGAGAGGATTTTATTAATTTTTTTATTAGATGTTATTGCGGGCTTTGATTCTGTGGGACGCTTATAAGAATTCCAGTGTTTATCGAATTCTTTAAGAAGTCTTTTAGCTAGAATTTCCCTGTTTTGAACCGGAATTAATCCCACTTTAGTTGCATGCTTTTGCAAGTCGGTGGTGTTCATTTCGTTTAATTCTTGATGATATTCATCCTTATCTTTAGTCTTGTACTTGCCTAGACCTTCATCGCCCCAGATTTGCTCTAGAGTGCTGGGCCTCGTTTTTTCTACTTGGCCGTGTGTTTGAGATAAGGAGTTCATTTTAGAACTCTTTTTCGCTGCTTTTGCTTTTTTAGCTGTCTTTTTCCTTGGCATAATATGTCCTTTTTCCTTATACAAACTTACACGAAAAGGGTATTTTTGTGAAGTAAAAAAAACCCCGAGGTTTCCCTCGGGGTCTGTTTTAATTAAGTATTAGCTTACTTGGTGTGAGCAATACCAACGATGGCACGGGAATCGAGACAAACACGACCCTCTTCCATGGAACCATAGAAGCCAGCCTTGTCGAGACGATTCAAGTTCCACTGGTCATCCGGCAAAGCGGAGAACGTGGAGCCACTATCAGCATTACGAGCAACCGGACGGATAAATGCGCCACGGCTTCTGTCAATACCAATAATCAATTCGTCACTATCGGAATCGAACGTATCAGTACCACCAGCGTCAACTTCATTGAAGCTAACTCCGTTACCGAAGTGTCCAACTAAAGCGGAATACTTTTTCTTCAATCCAAGTTCCATCATCTCGTTAAGAGTGATGCCCCAGATTTCAGGCATTCCACCAGCATTCCAGATATTGTCACGGACACCATCAGGAAGCTTTTGACCACCAGCAGCCATTGCGCTAGTAGCATCATGCTTAACTGGATTGTAAGCCCAAGCACGGATATCACCCATGACTTCAGGACTCACATATAGATCAGTCAAGCCAGCGCTATAAGGAGCAACCGGAGTTCCACCAGCGTACGACTCGTTCATTCTCTTATGCTTTTGAAGCAGAAGATTCAGAAGGTGCACGTTGAAGTCCGCAGCTGCACCAGAGCTAGTTGCGAACAAATGACGACCCATGGAAGCGTCAGCTTCACGAAGGGCGTTGTTAGCACCGTTTTGGAACTCTGATTGACTAGAGGTTCCATCAACAAGAGCCTTAGCGATAACCGCCCAAGCATTTCTTTCTTGTTTGATAAGAACTTCGTTAGCCAAACGCTCAACAGCTTTGCTGATAACATCCAAGCGGGAACGACGGGCGTAACGCTTGTTAAAGCTAACGGCACTATCTAAACGATAGGTCGAGAGCTTCAACTCGCTAACACCGGTGACCTCTGAGCTAGGAAGACCGCCAGCCATTGACTGAGACCAAACGCTAACATAACCTTCTTGCTCATCATAAAATAAGTCAAGCGGATAGCTAGGATTATCATCTTCATCGTAAGCTACATCACTGTAGATCGTGCTGGCAGTACCAGCTGATAAGAGAACCTGTTGAACCACTGGTCCCAAGAAAGCGGCAAACGCTTCTTGAGCTTCAGTAGAGACCAATTGATTTCTAGAACCAATAGCCTTGATAAGCTCAACTTGTTCTGGAGTATTTTTTAATTTTAGATTCATTTTCTATTTTCTCCTTTATTTATTGTTTATCTGCCTAAATCGCAGTCAAGTTTAATCAGAACATTGCTATTGCGATCTTTCGTTCCCAGAGCATATCCGACCTTTGCAGCACTTCCATGAGTGCCCGTTTCAATTTGTCCATTACCGTGAAGATACAAGTCAGTACCAGCAACAGGCGTTTCTGCGGCTAAACCAGAACCGTAGTAAAGGAAAATTCCCTTACTTACGATAGGTACCGCTTGCCCACTGATGACAGTTTCCATCTCGGCAGCTTTACGAGGATTGAACTTTAATTGTTCGCCATTCTCGTCCGTTTCTCTAACGTCATGAAGTAACATGCCGATAGGGGTAGAACCTTCGGTTCCAACCGCTACATTAGCAGCCACACCATAACGTTGAGATGTTACATTTGTAACGCTTTGGCCTACATCACCGAGCATTTCAAGCTCTTGATCAGCATTCCAACCGGCGTCATTGGCAACTTTTACCAAAGTCCCTTTTACAATCGGAAGAGAATGATTCGCATCTTCCAAAGAAAAGAGGTTGATTACATCCTTCTCGTCATAATCACGGAAGGGGCGTAATTTAATATTTCCATTATTAGCCATTTTTAATTTCTCCTTTTATTGTTATTTTTTACGATTGAAATTGACATCGAATCCATCGAGGCCAAAAGCATCTTTATATTTATCATAAACAGTCGCTTCGGAAGTAGGAGTAGTATTCGCTACTGCATCTTCTTGAACATCTGCTTGTTCGACGGCTTCTTCAACAGCCACTTCAGCCTCAGAAGCTTTAACCTCTTCCTGAACCTCTGCTTCGGCTTTCACCTCTGCTTCGGCCTTTTCAGCAATAACAGATTTCTTCTTCTCATTGAGAAGGACAGACATCTTATCATTGTAAGCGGTAAAGGCTTCGTCATCTAAATCCTTGATATCGGAAGCGATAACTTCACGATCTTTGTCAGAAAGCTCATACTCGTCATCAAAAGAAGACATGCGTTCATTGAACTGGACTTCTCTTTTCTGCGCTTCAATCTCAGATTTTAGCGTATCTAACTCGGAGGTGAGCTTCTCGATTTGTTGTTTACTTTGTTCATTCTCAGTCGAAAGCGTTTCATACTTCTCTTCTGTTTCTTTAAGAGCGGTCTGAGCGGCATCTCGTTCTTGAACGAACTTCTCAGAAGCTTCTTTAACCTCTTCGCTGATGAAGTCAGAAACAGCAGAAGCAGTCAACGACTTGACTGAGTCCTCTGTTATATCTTTTAAGCTTTCTATTTTCATAGTACTTTTTTCCTTTTGTTCTTGTTGATTAATTTCACAATCAGTGTCATTATTTACATTTTTTTCACTGTTTTGTGAAATTTTTTCTTCAGTGTATTTTTCTTCTTTCTCTACTGCCACGCCAACCACATCAGCTGCGGGGCTTTCGGTGAGACCTATGCCTAGAGGTAGAACGCTACCGACTACCTGCCGGTAAACCATACGTCCATCTTCTAATAGTCCATCTCCACCAAAACTTGTTAAAGTGTCTTGTAACTCCTCTATTTTAGCATTATCAGCGAAAATTTCGGCGTTCTCTATATTTTTTTCTCCAGCATGCAATGCAACAATTTGGAAATCGCTAAATCCTAATTCCCAACTTGCGGATATCATCTGGTATTTTTGACTAGTTGGATCACTAGCGTCTTCTATTAAATCAGTTAAATCGCTATTAACAGCCCTCCATATGACTCCGCCTAGAGTTATATTAAATGGGCTTTTCATTTCTTTAACCTGATCCTCAGTTAAAGGTTTATCCGTACCAAACTCACTAAATCCTGCCGTTAAAATAGTTCCAACAACTTTTTCTCTGTTATGTTCCAAATTAATAGGCTTATTGATGAAATAGTTATAAATATCAGCAGCAGTACCCCCGCAGATAACATCTCCATTTTTGTTTACTCTATTAGCTACGCAAGCATTAAAAGCAACTGGAAGAAGATCGTAGTTGCTTTCTGTGTCTACGTCAGGAATGAACTCTCCAACATCTAACAGACTTGCCATAGCAAGATACTGGTCTTTCTCCTCTGAAACCAGAGGGCGTATTGTTGAACTAAAAATTGTAGTGTATTTATTTTCTTTCATTTTAATTTACATATTGTTCATGTCGTAAGTATACCAAACTGTAGCAGTTGGACTTGTTCCGCCAATATAAGCGGCTGTGTTGAGAGGTAATCTAATAGGGGAATCAACATACATATTTGATCCGACGTTTAAGACTACGTCTCCCGAGTTGTTTGTTTCCTTTACTGTTATCGCTGTATCCGATGAAATAGCTAATATAACTATACTTCCTTTTGCGGTAGCAGAAATCGTAGCTGCGGTTCCGTTTGCTTGAATTACGGATGACTCTTCTTTATAACCTTGTTTAATCATATGTTTTACTCCCAATCAAAATGTAATTTATCATTTTTGGTATAAATATATAAATTATCAATTGAATTGTAATTTAAATCTAAACCATATTTTTCCATGTCTTCTTTGGCTTGTATAAAATCTTGTTCGGTAGGAATGATTATTGATGAAGCATCGAGAAAATCTTTAAGTTTAATATCCTTGTCGTAAGTTAATTCTCTACCTGACTTTACGGCTAAGTACATATTTATACGAGCCAATACAAAATAATTAATATCCACTTCAGAGTCTTCCCTGTAACTAGCTGCTGAATTGACGAAGACTTTCTTTAATTGATCTAAACTAACTCGACCTTTTTCATCATCTGATGTGGCCTCAGATTTAGCCTTTAAATAATCCACGACCTTGATTGAGTAATCAATATACAATTGAGTATCGTCAAGGGGATTTTCATTTTGATTTCCCCCCATATCAAAATTTTCAAATTCTAACATTCGCATCATAGATTAAAGGATATTAACTCTATTTAATAAATACACTTATTTTATCCAAAATATATATAAAAACATAAAAAAAATGCCATATCTAAAAAAGATACGGCATCGTGTTTTTGTTATTAATTAAGGGTATATTACTCTTTTCCCTTAACCGTTGGGAATGGAACATCCACATTTACCAATGGCGCTGTGGCGCTCAAACCCTTTTTACTCAAATCAACGCTCACAAGAGCGTCGGTATTGGCTTTACCACCCAATGTAACAGAGGGCAATTTAGCCATACTTGAACAACCTGATGCCCCAAAAAGGAGCACCCCAATACTAATACTTGCTAATAGCTTTTTCATGTACGAGATGATATTAGCTTAAATTTGGAAATAATGCAAACTATTTTTATAAAAAAAGATGTTGATATTTTAACTCTAATTCTTTTATTATTTTATAATTTTCATTCCCTTCGTACTTTTCCATGGTTTCCACCGCTTTATCCTCTAGAAATTTTTTATTTATGTGTTCTTGATTTAATTCTGAATTTTGGGCATTTATGAATTTGATTATATTTTTAAGATTATTTATTCGGTTAGCTTTATTAGAATATAAATCTTCATAATAATACTTTATTAGATTAGAAGATGTATTTATTTCATTATCTAACATGTAATTAAATATTCTAAATTCCATCAGGTGAAACCACTTCATATTTTCTATAATTTTATCGGGATTAATTTTTTGATTTATTAATTGGTTATTGTTTTTAAATTGATTAGATATAGCACTCCAAAAAATACTTCTTCGGCTTAACCATATAATTTTAATATCATTTTTTTTAAAATAATTTACAAAGTCATAGGAAACATTTGGTATACAACTGGTATATATATGTTTTATCCCATCAAACCTAGAATATATTTCATCTAAGAAATTGAAAACGTTTTGAACATCAAATGTTTTCCAGCGTGGGTTTATTTCGTACTTTTCGGTAATGTCTTTTATCTTGCCTGCATCTCCACTGTTCGACATTAACGGTTCTTGAACGATATTCTCGCTAAAACAAGAAGACAAACATGACGTTCCAGATCTTGCCATGCCTATTATAGCAAATTTTTTCATATATTTTTTCCAGTATATTTTTTATACATCTCATCCCAATTGGCATTATCCATTTTTTCATGGTAATCTCTATAAGGAAAAAATAATGGGAAGTGCGGATTTACGTCGGTAATTATTTTTTCTTCCTTTACTCTCTTTCCTATTATAGCTTCGGGTGTGTAACAATTTATTAGACCCCATCTATTAAGATCATTTGAAAACCCGGCTAAATCTTCACATATCATTTTTATTTCATAATCATATATATCTTCGCAAATAGAATTGAATAGCTCCGTGGAACCTCCAAAAAACATATCCCCCAGATGTATGTCCCCTTCTTTTATTTGATTCCATTTAAAATTTAATCTATTTGGTTTAAATATTCTTTTAAAATTCTCTTCCTTGGGAAAATTCTCGGAATACCCCTTTACCAAACAGTCGAGTCTAAATCTAAAAACGTAGTCATATTTAAAATTCATTTCTTTTTCATATTCACATTTTAATTTACAACTCTGTTGCATTGAATATGTTTGACCCATGTTAAATGAGTCTAGACATATTTTTTTCTCCCCGAAAGGATGGGCAAGCCTTGGTCGTATTCTTTGCGATAAATGTCTAATAGATTTTATGTCTTCATTTAATGTTTTACATTTTCGTTGAGATTCTACAATTATTTTTTTAGGAGAATATATATCCTGTAATTCTCGACTTAAACTTTCAGATTCTTTTACTTCCGGATTTTGTATAAAATTTTCACCATCTATATTCCTGAGTTTTTCATTCCACCAACACTCGTTCCACGTATGAATAAAATAATCAAAATTATAGACGCTTGAGTTAAAAAAATTTAAGTGGCTTTGATAACATTTATGGAAATGTCTCGGCATACCAGCAAATAAGATGGCTATATTTTTATTCTTCATATTCTTTTATAATTCTCTCTTTTATTTTTGTTGCGCTTATGCCTCGAGTATAAGGAATATAAACCAAAGTTATCTGATTGTCGTCTAGCCATTGCTGAGTAAACCCCATTTGTTTGTAGTAGTCTTTGTGAGCCCAATCGTCTCCTATCGCTATGATTTGAGGTTTTACGGTAAGTATGCACGCACGACTGTCTTCTCCTGAGCCATTCTTTATTACTTCATCGACATATTTACAATAACGAAGGGATTGTTCCCTTTCTTTAAAATTTAATATCGTTTTATGTCCTTTGAATCTTTCTACAAAGTCGTCCGTGTTAAGGGAAACTACTACCTTATCAGATATTCTTTTGCATTGTTTTAAAAAATTTTGATGTCCAAAATGAAACAAATCAAATGTTCCACCTGTATATAAAACTTTTTCTTCTTTATTTTCCATGTTCAGATAAATTCCCTAGATCAACAATTTTATCTTTTAATAAGGGGTTGTCCATAACCTTTAAATAATTATCGAAATCTTCATGATTACTTTTCCAAATAGCATGATAATTATATTCTTCTTCACTAAAAGTTCCCCAATTTATAATTCTAGAAAAATAAACCGTATCTACCCTTAATTTTTTTCCGATTTCCACTGCAAGTGGCATCTCTTTATAATTGCGTTTTTGTACCACGAAATCTATTCTAAGATCATTTATTTCATTATTAGCCCTTAATTCAGAGAGAAACTCCATATTCTTTTGGAGCACTTTCCAATTTCCACCTCTACGAGTTACATTGTAAGTTTCTTCGGTTCCGGCGTCATAAGATACAATAACTGTATTTATGTTCTTTTGTATGTCCTTCATTTTATCCCAATATTTAGGAGTAAACATAACTCCGTTTGTTTGAAGGTTAAAAAGAACGTTGGGAAAATCTTTTCCATTTGTGTTAAATAAAAACTCTCTAAATAATTTGGATCCAAATGGGTCTCCCGAACCCGTCACGCTTATAAGGCAATAATCGTTATGAGGTTTTCCGAATACTTCATCTACAATTTTATTTTGTATTTTAACCTTGTTTTCATATATAGAACCACTTGTATAGCTTATTTTATTTCTTCTGCAACTTGGACAACTTAAATTGCATGATGGATCATGACATAAATTATAGAATCTAGGCTTAAGACCTGTTATGGCTTCTTTACTTATTATTTCTTTGAGATATTCATCTTTTACGTTTTCTTTTAAAGGGAGAGAGCCATTTTGTATGTGAGGGCATCGTTTATGATTACAATATTTAAAAGATCCATCGAGTATACTCCTTCGTATTTCTTGGGTAGACTTAGAGTTGAAAATCTCCTCTACCGAGTTGTCATTTAAGTTCCCCACGTAACGATCTAACCAAGAGAAACAGCACAAAGAAACTTTTCCGCTAGAATGCGTTTCGAAGTGCTCGAAGGGTTTATGACAAAATTTATTTAAAGTTTTATTCGACATCTAGATCATCCAAATTTACAGCTTGATCATACCCTTGTTCAATTAACTCGGCCTCCTCCTCTTCCTTTAATCTATCCTCTATGCATTTTTCCATTAATGCTGAATTAAAATGATAACCAAAAGCTTTTGCATCTTCACTGAATTTATACCCTACGTTCGATAAGGATTCCTCATCATAATACCCTTCATAGGGATCATTCTTTTGGGAAGATTTATTATATACACCCACTTGAATTCTAGGTAAATTAAGTATCCCGCAAATATAAGCAAATGAAGCGTGCACATCTTCTAATTTACCAACAAAATCTACGTCCATGACTTTGGAATATTGTGAGTAAATTTTTTTACTTTTTTTGTACGTTAAAGAATCTAACATAGTAAAACCTGTATATTCTGATTTTGTAAAATCTTTGAATGTCATTTCTTTAATCTCTTTTTTCTTTTTTTTCTCACCCACCCATTCGGTCTGCTTCCACCACTCGTAAAGAGAAACTACCCTAGCGAATGGATTTCTTACAAAAGCAAATATAAAATATTCGTCCCAAATATCTTGCCCAATAACCTTCTTTATTTCTACAGCAGAACTATGTTTATGTAGTTGGTTGTTTTTTTCGTATTCTGATGCTGAAAAGGTACTAGGGTTATCATGTCTTTCATGACCGCCAATAATTATATCTTGTTCTGGATCTAAATAAGGGTATAATGCTTGCACTATAGATGTGCCACCAGTTTTAGGTATGTGTACAAATACAAATTTATTTTTATGTGAAACTATCATTACTCTTTACTCCAAAATTGTTTTCTATATTCGTATGTTTCGTCTTGGTCGTCGAAAAATTTCATTAGATTATCTTTATCAATCGAATACCCTTGCTCTAACAAACGCCTTAATCTTCTTTCATTACTTATTATATATCTATCTGTCTGCTTCATTCTAACCAACCTTTTGGCTTCTAAATCCTCAAAAAAATTCATGTGGTAATAGAACCTCAAATTGCTATCAATAGCAACAGATGATATGGTATAATCACAGTCTTGCGATATATATTTGTTAGGACTTGTTGATCCTTCTGTATGTATTATATCGTAAAATACATTATTTTTAATAAATTTATAACGAGTTTCAGATTCTTCCCCGACTTCTTCATACCCCTCCTTAATTAAATAATCTTTTGCTAAATTTTTATCTTCAACACTAGAAAAAAAGAAGTCTACGTCATTTATTTTTTGCCCTAAAAGCTGGTCTCTTATTGCGCCACCAGCTATCCAGCAATACAGATTTGAACCTTTTAAAATGTCAAAATATTTTTCTGTGTTACTTATTATAGAGTTTAAGTTCTTCATTATATACCTTTAAAAAATCATTCCTCAGTTTTGAGTATAGTGCAAAATTGTAATTACCGAACCAACCATTTATAGAATTCCAAGGATTCGTAAAGTGAAATATATTATGAACAATTCTGCTAACTTGAGTTTGCGGGTCAAGATTAGTCATGCTGCCCCTTTCAATTCTAAATTTTAAATGCTCCTTACTGCGAAACGGATAATGATTAATTACGAAATCTGGATTTTCAGTTAATATTTCGACAGCTTCTTTTCCATGCCCCGTATCCCCAAAACAAAGTTCTCTTGGAACTGGGGGGTCTAATTTTTTACCCCAAGCATCAACAGCGTTACCGCTACTAATTCTATGGATGTTAAATACGTGGTCAACAACCTCACAATTAATTATAGACTTAACAACGTGTTCACCGGGATACCAAATATTGTAACAGTCTAATAAGTGCCTTTCTGCATTAGGCGGTTGATAATACCCTTGTGGACTAAAATTTCTAATTGATAATTCTAGTGCCGAAAAGTTTTCTAAGTTTTTTAATGAACCAATTAGCGAGTCGCCGTTTAAAGGAATAATGTACTCGTCTTCATCTATAAAGATCATCCATTGTGATTCATTGCGGTGATCAGTTATTATTCTATCGTAAATTCTTCGTTGTCTATTTGATGATCTATCACCCGTATCCCCCTTAATAAAAGGCTGCTCTAACAAATCATCTTTATGGGGCTCAACGTAGGTAATATCCTTATCGTAAGGAGATAAAAAAGATTTTAAATCAGGTTCACACCCATCATCAAAAATATAAAAATGCTCAACGCCTAAAAATCTATGCCAAAGAAACCAATCTAAAATGTCTTTCGGAAATATAGTCTTTATGCAGATTGCGGCGGTTAAATAATATTTCATAGTTAAAGTGATTTATATATATCGCTTAGAGCAAATTGCCTCTTGAAATACTGAGATGACAATTTTTTTCTAGTCTCGCAATTAATCAAATATTCATTCGTAATTTTAATTAAATCGTAATCCATTGCTTTGGCTGCGGCCTCCTCCAAGGAGTCAAAAAAGAAAGGGTAATCTTTACCTAGATACTCTTCTGTTGAAGGAAGTCTATTTATCAGTATCGGCGTACCCCTAGCTATACATTCAATTACTGCGTTATTAGCGCTAGTTGCATATAGGTTTAAAAATATTATATTTTCCGATAAGAGTTTATCGTAACTATCATTTTCTAATCTATTAACTGTGAATGTATTTTTTTCGAATCTCTCGTCAATTTCTATTTTATACTCTTGTCTCTCCCTCATTAAAAGACTTTTAATTGTATGTCTGGGCGCTTGATGAGTATAAGGTAATAATCTTATTTTTTTATATCCAGATTTACGATCCAAGGGCAAATTATATATAGAATTTAACTTCCTCAACCAATAACCAATCATTGTTATTTTTTTGTATGGATTATTTATAAAATTTTCATAATTGAAAAGGGTTTCAGGTATTTCTGTTGGATGAATTAAATTACATACCGGAACATTTAGCTCTTGTTCTAAATATGTTTTCATTTGTTTAGATAGGCAAAATAAACCCTTACAACTCTCCATACTATCTAACCATTCTTTTCTTTCAATGATATGATCCAAAGAATTAGAACCTAAAAACCAACGAGGAGAAAAGGGTGGATTATGCACGAAACCCACCCAAGGATCACGATATGGAATAACTTTTTTATCTCTAACATTTTCTTCGTAATGCCAAGCAAATTCTTTTTCTATAAACCCATCAAAACGTACTCCTTGATCATTATGTAGTGATCCTAATGAATCAATGGCGTATGCCCACCCGCTTCTATGACTAGAAAAAACTGGTTGAGTTCCTAAATTTATTTTACCAAAAACTCTTTCATTTTCGTTCTTAAAGTTTTTGTCTATCCTACCCCAAGCAACATGTCGTTTATCTTTTATGAGATTTACAGTGACCGAGCAATCTTTAGCTTTAAAATAATCTTTTACTTTATCTTCTATATTTTTTTCTTCATTCCATTCGAACAGTCCGTTTTCTTGTCTTACTATATCAGTTAATTTAAATCCTGATAAACTCTTATATCTTTCCAAGTAAATTTTATTATCATAAAAAGAATGAAAAAGGTGGGTAGCTTTATTATTAGCGTAAGACACTTTTCCCTGCATGTAGTCAAAACATTTCTTATTATAAACCTCGACCTCTTTCCATAAATCTGGACTGTTATCTTGTATTACCCTTTTCTTCCAAGGGTGAAGCTCTTCTACATTGCCCAAACAGGAAAAATAAGTGATTGAGTCTCCACCACCCACCATATCTAAATCAAACAAACCCACTTCATCAAAAAAATCTCTATTAACTGCCCAGCCTAAACCTAAGTGATAAATGTCTAATCTATTATAATCTTTCTCGCCTTCAACGAAGGCTTTACCTAAAGTTTTTTGAGTAAAAGCTATTTGCTTATTTTCATATAAAAAATCACAATTACCAACGACTTGTACAATTTTATTTTCGTCTAAAAGAGCGCAAACTTTTTTGGCCCACCTTTTATTTTTAAATATCACATCAGAATCAACCCAAGCCACTTTTTCAATTTCTGGAGGCAGGGTTTTTACGAGAGTATTCAAGGAGGACTCTTTATGCCAAAGCACTGAATTAGTTTTTAACCTCAAATAATTCTCATTTTCTGGTAATTCAAATTCGCCATTAGAAACTTCTACGGCAAATAGTTTTACATTTTGTGCAGCTAAAGACTCTTCAAATTTTTTAAAGTTGTGAAGAAAATGTTTGTTACCTGTGAAATTGAAATAGCTCGTTATTACAGCAAAATTATCCATTAACTATAATTACATTAAAAACGATGAAAAGAAAAAAAATAAGGGGGAAAAATCCCCCCTATTTATGGTTAGGCCTCCACCCCTGACGGCACCCCCTCGGGATTCCTAAATTTACTATCAGGTTTAAATCTTCCGCCATTTTCTATTAACTCTTTTATAGCTTCCTGCTGTAAATCAAGAATCCTTCTAAGCTCCATTATATGATCATCCATTTGATCTATTTTATCTTTTTGATCCCTTATAATTAGCCCCTGTCTTTCGAAGTCGTCTAGGAAAAGTTCTTGTTCATGAAGTAAAATCATGTGAGACTTTTCAAGTTTCATTATGGTGGAGGTATAATCAAGCTTTTGAGATAACATAAGGGTCAAGCTGGTAAATACCATTATAATCCAAAAATAACACGCCGTTTTATGTGACTTAAAAAAGACGAAAAAAGAGGCTAATAAAGATTTTACGGAATACCTCATCACAGGTATTTACACCTAAAATCCTTAAAAAAGTATTATTTTATTAAGCTGAACCGCTATCGTGACCAGACCAAGTAATCTCTAAAAATAAATTTAATACATTTAAATTATCTTTATATGGATATTCGCCTATATTTGCGTACTCTTGAGGCCAGTTTTCTGCTGTGCCTACGTATTGATCTTTAAGCATTCTGTTTTCACCTGTTTCGACATATCCAGAAGCTCTTGCATTTTGAGTTAGCTTTAATGTACCAGAGGCGTCATGAGATCCACTAACGCTTCCCCCTGTAAATTCAATTGAAGGTATTCCGCTGGGGTTTTCACTGTCTTGATGTAAGTCATCGTGAAATATAGAGGCGGCATATCTTGCGCTCTTATATTCTCCACGGCCACTGATATCAAAATCAACTCCTGTAACTCCCCAAACTGCGCCATATATGGGATGACTATATATACCTAATAAGGCGGTACCTGTTCCAGTTATGGGTGGATCACCCCTATTGATTCCCGTACCACTTGTAATTGTTACTACGGGTCCAGTATAGTCATCTCTATTTGAATAGAGTGATCCAGTATAAACGCCGTATCCAGAAAGGGGCGTATCTCCGGCATCGCCCGTACCACTAAAGGGGTGATAAGATTCAATGCATTGCCTTAATCCGCTTAGATCATAATATCCAGTATCAGGTAAATAGCCAGACTGTTCTTTTACTAACCAATCGGTAGGAGTAACAATATTCGGTACACCAGTATAATTTTCACCAGTTATGTGAATTGATAAACCTGTATAACAACCCGTCCAAACTTCGACGGGGTCTGAATAATAGCCTCCATCTTCAAAAGTGGAACCTCTTCCAGAAAGCTGTGCTGCCGTGCCAGAGTTTGGTACGGGAGCATTACCCTTGGTAAGATTTTGGTCGTTTGATACGGAAGCTCTTCTTTTACCATTATCTTCAGTCTCAAAATTCCAAAGATTACCAGATAAATATCCTTCGCCACCATGAGTCAAAACTGCGCCAGTGATTCCCATATCTTTTCTGTAAGAAGGATACCTACCAGAATCATCTGAAAACATAAAATCAAGATTAGGGTATATTTTTTCATCTCCACCACCATCTTGCCCCGGCTCCTTACCGCCATAAACCATACTTTTAAATCTATAGGCTGGTCCACGACCTTGGTTAGCGGCCCAGAAAGCTTTTATTCTTTGTACTCTTTTTCTGTCCGCCGTCCCTCTCTGAGTGATGTCATAAGGTTCTTTATTTATATGTCCGTCATCAATATTAAATAAACCTGTAGCCCAATTTATGTAACTAACGTTTAGGTAATCTCCTGTATCCGGTAAAATAGAAGTTCCCTCACTCGTATCTCCTTCACTAGAACTTGATTTACCTCTTCTTATATTGGTTGGAGGAAATTTATTCTCTGGGACTGTTTCAGGAAACTCTCCATCCATAACCATAATGTGATCAGAAAAATAGCCACATAAACCTTCGTCATATGGTTCTCCGGTTATTATTGGTCCTCCACTTTTGTTTCCCACGAATTGATATACGTCAGGAGACAGATACCAATAACACTTATTATGTCCAGTGCAGGCAGGCTCTAGATAATCACCCCATTTAGGTTGCTTAGTTTTACCTCTTTCTGTCACGTATGAAATAGCTGGTACAACCTGTTTGAATTTTCCACTTAAGTTGCCCCACAAACCAGATAAGTCAGCCGGAGAATCTGGGTGGATTCCCGTTGTTTCAAAGGTGCTTGGTTGAAATTGAGTTGCACCAGTATGCTCCATTTTTATTTGTAAGCGATAGTTGATTATGGCAAATTGATCTTTTTGAATCGCAACCTTCTTAACTACCCTACTAAAAGCCGGACAAGCTCCGTGACTCCAAGGATCTTCCCCGTGATTCGTTCCTTCATTTTTTAATCCGCTTGTACCCGGGAATACAGCAAATTCATTTATAGTTTTTGTAGCCAATGCAAAACCTGTCCCGGTGGGAACCCTCCAACCTCTAAACATAACTGGTCCGCCAGATTCAAAATGCGTACCGCATGATCCTGCTCTGTCTGCATCACCAGACTCATAGTATTTTTCATGCATATACTCAGGTATTTTTAAATCATCCTGAGAATTCTGTAATGTAATTGGCGTATGTAAGCCTGTCGTAGCGGTGGTATTTGCGGTGTCATTTACACCCAAAGAAAGTGTTTCAAAGCAGGCAGCAAATGGATATTTAACTGGATGCTCCAAGCCAGAGAGGGGAATGTAGTTTGAAAACCAATCTGTAGATGAGACAAATTTTTCGCTTTTATCATAAATGTCTACCTTAAATTGACCTTGAAGGCCATAATTTAACTCAGCTTTAATTTCTGAACCTTCACTATTTTTTCCTTTTTCCATAGAACTTATTTTATTTACACTACATTATATTAGAATATACCCATAAATATTAACAAAAAAACGATATTATTATGCATCTATATCTTTCTGATATAAGCCATTTATTGCAAAAGATAAGGTTTCAGTGTCTTCTACCGTGGCCATCCTTTGAAAACTGCCAGAGGGAATACTTAAAGAAAGTGAGGTTATATCTCCTGTTGTATCGTGCATTTTTACCTCGTCAACATTATTTAATATCGAATAAAATTCACCACTGACTCCCGTATATTGATTATCTATGGATAGAGAATTTGACAAAGAGAATTTATAAACCTTTTCCTCCACTAATTCTCCCGACCATTTTATATCATAATTAAATCTATCTACCTCAACTGCATCTTCTACAGAGCCTGTAATACCAAAATTTAAATTGGTTAATTCTAAATTTATTCCAGAAAAATGACCTGAATAATTTAATGCAAGATTAGTGGCTTCAGGCTCTATATCGCTAGAATATATTCCGGTAGTTGTTAACCTTAAAGTGTTAAAATCGCCTAATACGCCGGTGTAGTCGCCAGACCAATTTACATCAAAATTAAAATCATCATCGAATAAGAAAGCCCCCTGCAAGAAGAAGGGGGGTGAAGTGTGTCCAAAGAAGTTAAAGGGTTTTCCCATAGATCAATCTTCCTTGGGTATACCACCGGCATACCATCCTTCAGGAAGCTCGACCTTGTTCTTACTTAATACCCATTGTCCATTTACCATAGTATAGATTCGGCCCGTGACGTTCGGGCCGATTCTTACTAAATCAGCCTGCGTATCGACAAAAACAACCCTTGTACTTCCACAACCAACGACGCTAGTTAGAAGCATCGCTGCCGTCAACATTTTTAGAAGTTTCATCATTTTTTTCTTTCTTTTCTTTTTTTAGCTGTTCATTTATCCTGTCCCGCCATTTGTCCTTTAGACTGTCGGGTACAGAATCTGCGTCCCCAGCTTTTGTGTCTTGTTTAGCTAGGTCTGTCAGCCATTCTAATATAGCCTTAACTAAGGCGGTTAACCACATTTAACATCAACCTTTCTTAGCTAAACCTCTAGATACGGTATATCCAAGACCACTGAGAGCAGCAACTACAAAACCAAAGATTTTGTTGGCTGTACCAGCAGCTTCTGGATCTAGCACATTTGCACCCCATAATAGAGAACACAAAGTCACTGTTACTGTAACCCAGAACTCGGTTGTCTTCCAACCGGGTTTTACTTCATTATTTTTACCTGCCATGATATGTTTTCCTTTCTTTGTCACGTTTACGCTAAATCACCGAGCTTTTTTAACTCCTCCAATTTTTCATGCGGAGTATCTAGCCCACCGATTGCAGTGTAAACTGTGAGATTATTTTGGCTACCGCTATATATGCCACGGTGAACCGTGCTTCCCTTACCTAAAATTCTTGAGAATTGTTGAAAAGCTAAATCTAAATTTTCTTGAGGAACATTTTCCAAAACTTGTTGACCGCCAATAATGGTGACGCCAGCGGTAGTACCCGTACTCAGATCAACTCCGCCAGAAAGAATATTGTTTTTAAGATTATCTCTAACCGTTTTTGATATACTTGGACCGTCTTGCCAATTTTCCACTGGAGAGGCGCCAAATACAATCGTACCAGAATCTAAAACGTGTTTGTAGTCATTTGGATCGAAAGATGTGAAGCTGCTATTCTTAGCGGCAACCAAATTGAAAATATGGAATAATCCAGCTATGCTACTATTAGCGGTCTGCCAAAACGGAGCAACAGCTAATCCGGGGTATAATTTATTAATTTTTTCGTTATCTAAAATGATTAGCGGGGAAACAACTCCTTCATCCACTAATTTACAGACATCAGAAAGAGTCTTGTGTGCATTCGCATTAACTCTTTTACCTTCTGAAATTTTGGGTAAGGCTAAAATCACACCGACTTTTTTAGTTGGACATTTTGAAGCCTCACAAAGTTCTTTTGCTGCGTGAATTAACGGAATGCTAGTTCCGGCTCCAGTGCCGCCACCAGCGCCAGCACAAATAAAAATTCTATCGAAGTCGTCCCCAAAGACTCCCCTCATAAAATCAATTACGTCTTCTTTATGCTCTGAAAATTTACTTTTTGCGACTTCAGGATTTTTACCTGCACCGCCCTCTCCAATACATAATTTATGATCTAAATTAATCGTATTAAGATCTTGTTGTGCCGTATTAATCGCTGAAAGCTTTCTGTAACCTAACCTATGAAATGCCTCCGCTATGCGAGAACCACCTTGTCCAGCGCCCACAAATGCAAATTTAAAAGCTACATCACATTCGTCCTTATTAGTTTCTTGTACTGGTTCTGGCGCTTTAGGTAGCGGAATATCAGGCATAGAAATGTCTACGCCACCGTATAATGCCTCAGTAGGTTCTATTTTATCTTCTTCCATAATTCTTTTTCCTTACAATATATTACACTTTACTTAGATATAGTATAGACGCCAAATAGGAATCTATCTGGTGTTTACTTGATATTTCTTGAATTTCTTGGACTCTCTCTTTATTAGTATCTTGGGGGTTTTCGCAGTATTTATCTATATTTTCTTCCCAATCAGAAGGTAGCTCATTGGAAATTATTATATCAGAAATTTGATTACAGACCTCTTTTTGTGTCTTATTTAACCTTTTAACTCCATGTTTTTTTCTTAAATGAGAGGCCACGCTCTGCTCTAATTTTTGACATAAAATCATATTTTCTTTGATTTTAGAGAAATCATAATTTTCTTCACTAGCGTTTTGAACTCCAATTCTTTGCGTCTTTCTTGGAGCAGACTGAGGCTCCCCTCCAGATCCAGAAGGTCTGCCGGGTTCAGAAGAGCCACCCTTACCCTCTCCTGCGTCTTTTGGTCCACCCATGAGTGGAGTATAAAGTCCATCTTCTCTTTGAACTTTATATTCTTTTTGATTCTTAAGGCTAGCCTCTTGATCTGGTAAAACCCCAGTGTCAATAGCTTGAAATGCTTCTTGGGGCGTGAGAATGCCAAGCTCTAATAATCTAGAATAAATTCTATCTTTAACTACGTTATCTCTTAAACTTATCTCTTCAAAATATGGTGTAGGATAATTTTTAAAACCTAAAGACTTCGAAATCCTTTTTATTTCAGCCATTAAAAATTCATTTATAAAAGCTGATCTCGCTTGTTCTAATCTAGCTAGAAAGACTTCAACTTTAGTTTGTTGATTGGCAAACTTTTCACCACCGGTAAATAAGTTATTTAAACCTAAATTAATATCTCTATCTATAACGTCATATTTCTTCGAATCTAAAAGGTCTCCGATTTGAGGAATTACGAATTCAGCTTTAGTAGTATAATCAGAAATTAAAACCCTTCCCACCGACTGATTCGTGAACAGGCTTTGCATTGCCGCAAGATTTTTTTGATTGATGCCACCCTTATCGGGGTCGGTACCCATAGTAACCAATAAGATTGCTTGTTGCATGGTTCTGGCTATTGCCATATCCATTTTTTTCATCTCCGCTTTAAAGCTTATATCTTCTAAAACTGGGAATCCCATAGGCACTGCAAATGGTTCATAATCTTGTTTTTTATAGAAGACGCTAATAAATTTCATTGGATCTAAAGGTACGGATAATGCACCAATTTGCTTCTCTTTAATTTGCTTTTGTATTTTAGGAGAAAAGGTTTTTAATACCTCAACATCTTCATCGGTTTGAGGATAAGCTAATCTTTGCAACTCGTAATCGCTTAATAATTTTTTATATTGAGCTTTAGAGAAAGAAATGTTGCCCGTCATTTGTACGTCAGCAGGATTAAGGATCGTATAACGAGAAGGTACAATCATCTTCTTCACTCTTTTATCGTCGTCTAAATTTACCTCTCCAGCTTTATGCCCCTTCTCCCCAAACAGCTGTATAATCTTTCGAATGTCCGTTGCTTTTAGTTTAGCGTCAAACCTATAAAGAAATACATTTCCTGAACGATAATACTCTCTAAAGAACTTATCTTGTAAATCCCAAATGTTTATCTTGTTAAATAAAGCCTCAAAAAATTGCCTAGACCTTTTTGTTCCTCCTTTATAATAAACTGGACTGACAGAAAATTCTGTCATCATATCAATAGTGCTTCTAAATATTGAAAAGTTGTAGTAGGCTTTTTGACATAATTGAACTGCCTCTCTAACATCTATACTGCTGACTTCGCCATGACTTGTAGATTTAAACGGCGTAAGACCATCATCGATATTTTTGTACCTATCGGTTCTTTCTATTGTTGAAGATAGATTCCTCCTACTTCTGGTTGCGCTCGTTGAAGCGTTAGACTGCTCCAGTGAAGCCAATAGAGGAGTTATTTCTTCCGCCTTCTTTTTGGCTCTAGGTTTTCTAGGAGTCTTTTTGGCGTCTGCGCTTTTACCTGTTGTTTGTTTATCGTTCATTTTTTAAGTCGGATAAGTAAATGTATAATTCTGAGAGAACGTAGCAATATACACTGGCTTTCCATATGCGTCATCCATAATTCTCACAAAAGTATAACTGTCAGTCTTATTGGCTGTTGATGTTTGTGTCGGTGTACTAGCATCTGGCCAATGTACCGTGTCTGGCCACCCTATTAATTTACTACCTAGAGCAGCCTGTTTTACTACAACTAATATTACTTGTCCCGTTCTGGAACCTGTAAAATCAAGGTATGTTTTTACGTGGGTGGCATCTTCATCGAATTTACATTGAAAAACGTCTGCACCACCGACTCCACTACAGTTTAGTATTAATTTATCTGCGGTTCCGTTTCCTGTCAACGTTAATACGTTAGAAAGTCCCATGTATGTACTGGATGGCCCTGTATAACCCGTATATCCCGTATATCCTGTATAGCCAGTATAGCCTGTGTAGCCTGTAGCGCCAGTATTAAAGGCATCACCCGCCATACCTGTATCACCCGTTCTCCCAGTGTAGCCTGTATATCCAGTTGCTCCAGTATTAGACGCAGCACCTTCCGGGCCTGTATCTCCAGTATCACCTGTATAACCTGAATACCCCGTAGGCCCAGTATAACCCGTATAACCGGTATATCCCGTAGTTCCCGTGGGTCCTGTAGCTCCGAAATCTGCAGCTACGCCCTGTATACCTTGAGGGCCGGTGTCGCCAGTTTTTCCAGTATATCCAGTATATCCGGTTGCTCCAGTATCTGTTGCACTACCCGCCGGACCAGTGTAACCAGTGGGTCCTGACGGACCTTCTGAGGCTACGGTAATTGCAGCACCCATGCTATAGTTATCATCGATGCCAGAGCTTTGATAATAAAACGTGGAATACGATGTATCCATTGGGGGAGTAAATGAAGTTTTCGCTCCAGCGAATCCAGCTGTACCGAATTGTCTTACTCCGTCTGTATAAGCGTCTGATCCTCCATAGCTTGCACCAGAAGTCGTTATGTAAATTTGGTGACCATAATTAGAAGAATCAGATTGATCAAAGTAATAGGTAAAGCCCTTAACAAAATGGAGGGCTTTTACCCCTTCATTATCTACAACAAATGTATCGGTTGGATGAGTCCCCGTTACTCTAGTAGAAAGGAACATCCCACCTATGTCACCAGTATAACCAGTGTGTCCAGTGTATCCAGTGTAGCCAGTATAACCAGTGTAGCCCGTTGCTCCCGTGTCCGTTGCGCTACCTGCTGGGCCCGTATCTCCTGTTGGACCTGAATATCCTGTAGGTCCAGTGGAGCCAGTGTATCCTGTATAACCAGTATAACCCGTTAAGCCTGTAGGACCTGTTGCTCCTGTAGTCGCAGCAGTACCCGCTGGACCAGTATAACCGGTGTAGCCTGTCGGTCCAGTATATCCAGTGGGCCCCGTCCAACCATAACCTAAGTCACTAATTAAAATTCTACCCCCGGGGAAACCTCCTGACCCAGTACTATTCCAAACTCCGGTTCCCTGCGAGTGGTTTCTTGGCGCATAGTAAAGTTCACCGGGGGCAGTAAATGGAACTGTAAATGTTAAGACTCCCGGTTGAGATATATTTTCACTGTAATTACCAAAAGCATCTAAATATCCAGATAAAGCAACTCCCGAAGTATATTCTGGTCTATGAGTATTTTCATTTCCGCTTAGACCTGTAGTTAAATATAACTGATTAAGATTATCGGTATCTATTTGAGCAAAGTAATATGTGAAGCCTCTAAATAGATGTATATCTGGTCTAGGCTTTAAAGGGTCGGTTGCGCTAGAAATGCTACCAAAATTATACTCAGTAAAATATGGATAGTGAGCAACGCAATCATCCGAACCAGCAGCTGATGAACATGAAGTACCCTGAGTAAAATCAATATATACCCCGCCTACACCGCCAACGACTCCACTTGGACCAGAAGGACCAGTATAACCCGTATGACCTATTGGCCCAGAATCTCCAGTGGGTCCGGTAGGCCCAGTATAGCCACTATAACCAGTTGCACCGGTTGCCCCCGTGCTGGCCGCACTACCCGCTGGTCCAGCAGGCCCTGTATCACCCGTAGGACCGAGTTCGGCGGTAGCTGAAGAGCCAGCCAATAGCAATTGATCATTTAAAGTTAATACCTTAGTGTCACCAGATGTGATTACATTAAGTGTGTCTCCGCCTTGAATACTTATCCCACTACTTAGATAAAGATTTTTAAATGGCGTAGAGGTCGTGCCCAAATCAGATTGCCCGCTAAGAGTTGGGTTTATATCTCCGGAGATTATTATATCCCCGCTAGGAATATAAACTCCCGTGCCAGCTTCTACACCGCTTACTACAGAAACCTGACCGCTTACATCTAAATTGCCACTTACTTGAAAATCTTTTGATATAAAAGTGGGTGAGCCGGAAATAACATCTAAGATGTATCCAGAGACTTGGCTATTGTCTAGCTGCTTAAGTTTAATTAAATTCTTGGCCATATTCCTTTTCCGTAAACCTTATAAATTTAATATTATTACACAATTAACTAAGCATGATGGGGGCAAAAGTGTAATTTTGTTCAATATTTACCGACATTATATCATAATAACTTTTGGTGGCCCAATTTGCTAACATTACTGTGGTATAATTATCCTTTCTAGCCCTATTTGCCGAAGTATTCCGCTTTAGATGTTGCGGTAAATCGAATGTTTGTGTTCCTCTTGCTGTAGCCTTAACCTCTATAAGGGCGCATTGCTTTTTAGTTTGATATATCAATGAGTCTTGCATTTCTATAAATTCTAAGGTATTTGAGTATCCCGTAGATTTAATAGAGTCTATCTTTTGGGTTATAGCTTTATCAAAGGTGGAGTTGTTGGCTATACATCTAGATGCAAACCAAATTTTCTTATGATCAATACAGGCTTGTAAATGCTCATTTGCTTTTCTAATAAAATCAGTAGAAAAATTTTGCTTGTAACAAATTACTCCATCTTGTTTGTTGTAGTCTCTTCTCGCTTGTCTAATTTGCTTATCATAATCTAATCCATCTTTATCACTTTCAAAATCAAAGAATTTTAGCTTAATATTAGAATTGAGAAAAAGCTGATGCTCGTTTGCGCTATCTATAAATTGGTATCCCGCATTATCGATGATTATCATTTCTATATTAAAATTTCTTATTAGATAATAAAGATATTTTATATGGTCTTTTAAATCTCCACCAGCTACAGCGTAACTATGTACGAGTGTACCCTCTTTCTTTTCGTCATTTAGTTCTAGTAGAGACATTGCAAAATAATCTGAAGAAGGGCTATTACTAAAACTCGGATCAATACCTAATATATATTTGGAGTCTGCTTTTCCCTTTATTAAGGTCGTTGGATCTTCTCCGTCAGGTATTGTGCATTCATGCATTTTCTTGGCGCTGAAATAACTATCTGATCCATCTGTAAATTGAGCGCAATACTCCCTTTGGAAACTAGAATAACTTTGGCCACCGTTTTGAGCTTCTTCTATAACTGTTGTATCAATCATTTCTTCCGGTAAAGCCTCAAACCCCATTTGGGATATAAAGTATTTTGCGTCTTGCTCTTCTTCTGATTGTATATTTCCAATCCACTCTTTGTAAGTCTTGTATAAATTTTCGAAAGTATAACTGGCAGAAGATAAAGCTACCATCTTAGAATCATTTTCGAATACCATTCTATCCTCCTCTTTCATAGCGCCTTCCGCTATTAACTTATTTTCCACTTCTCTAATTTCCAATCTTTCTTTCATGTTTTGAGGAGCCACCAAGAAGGGCATTAAAACACTTTTGATTATATCTTCTGGAAGTAAAAGAAACTCATCAAGCACAAGAATGTTGGCACGGAAACCACGAATTTTTTCGCCGTTCAAAGGGATAGCAGTTATTGAGCCTCCGTTTATTAGCCATTCAAATTGGTCATTTCTTTTTGAGGGTTTAGCATTAAAAGCTTGTTGTAATAACTCTGCGCCTTTCGAATTAACTATGCTTTCAAGATTATTAAATATAAAACGTGCCGTACGAAAGGTGGGGCCAGCAACTAATATTTTAGTACCGGGTTCAAAAATACATTGAAGAAAACAAAATACAGAAGCTATAAAAGTTTTACCGCAACCACGACCCCAAACGCACATAGAAAAATTTCTATTCATTAAACCTTTTAAGGTAATCTCTTGGAAGGGCGCTAATTTAATCCCCGATATTAACTCTGTTGTGATGCCCAGATTCGCACGAAGATATTTAGCTAAAGAAATTTTCGCTTCCTTATCGTTAAGGTATCCCTTTAATTTGGATAACTCCTCGTTGACATTAACTGGTTCTGGATTGTATTTTTCTGGACAATACCACATTATAGAATTTTCCTATCGTAAGCTAATTGTAAGTCTATATCTTTATATAAACAATTTGAAAAAAATATTTTTTTCATTACTCTAACAGATTCTTTTCTACCATTCACAAATAAAAATTGTATATGCGGATACTCTTGAATTAAGTCTCTCACATTTTTAAATATAAATTCCGGGGTTGCTCTTATTTTTTTAGATATGTAAGGTAAATGATTAAAAGATAAAGCGTGAGATAAGGTATCTTCAACTAGAATAATTAAATTTGCATCAGCTTCCCCAGCCCTCTCTATTTCTCTTTTAAAACGCTCCAAGTTCATAACGCTTATCGTAGAAATAAAATCCGCTAAAGATTTTCTCTCTATATAACAATTGCAGGTTAAGTCTTTGTTGCTTAAAGTATAATCACCGAACTTCAAGCATTTTATTTCGGTTGGATAATCTATTTTGAGTGGGGTTTGTTCTCTGGTGTCTATATATATTTTATAATCTTTATTTTTATACTCTGAACCCAAAGCAATAGAGCTTGCGTTTTTATATTTATTTTTTAAACCTAACTTTTTACAAACTTTGTAATAATCTAAATATTTTTGATAAAAAACAATAGAAGGAATAACAGTACTTCTTAATTCAACTTGACTAGGCGTATAAACTAAATCTTTTTTATTTTTTCTTTCTTTTATAAGATTAGTCAAATAATCTATTCTGTCTTTTTCTGGCTGGCCCTTTAACCACATTCTTAAAGAGGTTCTAGAGTTAAAGTCTGTTTCAAAATATTGTTCTTTATTTTTAAATTTTATAATTTCTCCGGTATGTAGGTCATAACGGGGGAATTGAGTTTGGTAATATTCTACCACCCTCATCTTATGAGCCTTCAAATGAGAGTGAAGCTGCTTATCGCTTTCGAACTCTTTTCCGCATATTTTACATTTAACCATTTAGCACTTCTTCTTCGCTTAAGCCCATTATTCTAGCTTTCATTTCATCCATGCTAGTAAGCTTATGAACTTCTTCGCTAACCACTTTCTTTCTTAATTCTGCAAGCCTAAGCATCTTTTCTCTAGTCTCCTCCTCTTTCCACATTTGAACTAAATTTAAAATACTGGCATTTTCCTTTATTTGATTTTTAAGTCTGTCACTTCTTTTTTCTTTTAAATCATTTAATAGTTTTTGCTGTCTTGTAACACATTGATTATATTCTGTTTGAGCAGAGCTTATTGATTCTACTAAGCTCATAGATACTTTTCCATCATTTTCTTCTACCGCTGTATCTAACAATCTTTGCAAGTGGTCAACTCTAATTTGAATATTCGAAGCTATAACGACTTCTCCTGATAATACAATATACTGATCAACTTCCTCTTGCGTTAAATCAGGTTTGTCATTTGTATATCTAATAAAGCTACTTTCGAATAAATTTCTTTGTACTTGAGAATTGTAACTATTAATTTGATGGATAAATCTGTAGGTGTTTATATAACCCATTAGAGATTCAATATTCTTTTTATCTTTTTGAGTAATTTTATTTTTATCTATTGATTTAGGTGAATAAGCTATCACCTTAGTCATTGTAGCGTGAAAAGTTTTGGGCGGGTCGTAATCGCCATCATCTGTTTGCTGCTCTTGGGTTACTTCATCTTCTAGTTCGACATAGCCCTTTTCCTCCATGTAATCACGAATTAAAGATGTAATCTTATGCAGCCCGCTAATATGATTACCTCGCAGCGCCCTACCCATGGGGACAATCTTTTGTAATCTATAATGTTGATCTATATATTCTTTATCTTTTTCATTTAATTGTTCTTCGACAGGTTTATACTCATGTTTGCCTCTAGCCTTCTCACCTCTTTCAGCTAGTAAGCCACGCACAGCCCTACCGTAAACACTTCTTCCGTCTTTCATATTATCTGGAGTCTCCGGATAATATTTCTCTACAAAAAGTTTCGTTAATTTTTTGAGGTCGGTGGTTCCCTCATTGAAAGAATTCCATATGAAATCCTCTTGCTTATCTGTTAAAATTAAATCTTCCATTTTAAAAAATATCTATTTTGTCTTTTTCTATATAGGCTTTTACTTTGTTAATTATAATTTTTTTAATATTTTTTATCTGCTTATATCCCGGTGCACGCTTCTCTTCTGACGTAATATATCCGACTTCTTTAGCTACCTGCGTTTCACTTTTATTATCTACGAATAAACCTTTATATACTTTCCACTCTAAGGGTTTCAAATTTTTTTTCATTGCTTGATGTATTTTTTTGGCATTTGCTTCTATGTCAATCCCGCCACCCTGTTGAGCAGAATGGATTTCATTGGAATGATTTTCTAAGGATAGAGGAATTTTTAAATCATAAGCTGATTTCTTAGTTTTTTCCCAGTTTTTATAAAGTGGACACTCAGAACATTGTTTAGAATAAATTAAACAAGAATCTTCTCCTTCGGCAGCAGAACATTTTAAGCATGGCCTACTATAATTGCCATAGTTATTCCTTATTAAATTTTTTATTTGGTTTGTTATTATTCTATTAAGCCAAGGGGTTAAAGGGTGCGCTTCGTCATAAAGATGCCATTTTTTATATATATGAACTCTGATGATTTGAGATACATCATCATAATCCATCCAACTAAGGGAAGTGAGGTTCCACTTATTCCTCCTTTTTTTTATTTCCTCGTTTATAGTGTCGAAACTCTCTTCGAATGTTGGCTTCTTCTTGGAAGCTTTCTTTTTTTTCATTTATTTTTTCTCTTCCGGAGGAGAAGGAAAAAGTTGCCCCAATTTAAACGAAGTGTCATGAGGCGGAGTTATGTCAACATCTAGAGATGAAATTGTGGTGCCATTCCAAGTTTGCACATCATTGGATATATCATCTTCGTCACTAACATTTTCACCGCTGCCATCAGTTTCAACGCTTGTGTGCATACTAGCTTGTGTCGAGCTTTTAGGTGTCCCAGTAAAAGAGGTGCCGCATTCTGGGCAGAACTTCGGTGCATTATTTAATGTATAATTATATGGAGACCCACAGTCTTGACAGTATTTTTTCATAGCTATATTTTTCCTTATTTATTATTACATTAAAAAAAGAGAAAAACGAAAAAATAATCAAAACTGCTTAGTTTCATTTAATTCGTATGCATTTTTTAAGCCCTCTTGTCCTGCTTCATTTATTTTTCTACCTATATGCGAACAATATATATCGTCTAAGAAACAAGTCCTATATCCTTTATCAACATAACGATTAGCATACTCCATTTCAAAGTGGCTAATTCCGCTTTTAAATTCACCCAACTCTTTAAAGACTTTAGTGTTAGTTAAAGACGGATTTAAAGAAAAGTGAGGCCAATAACAACAGCTTCTAGATCCCGGATTTTTTTTGTAAAATGCTGTTTCACCTTCACTCCCCTTGGGGTAAAATTCGTGCTCAACATAATACACCCCTTTACCTGTTCTCTTCTTAAAGCCCCCAATTACGTCAACATTGTTAGGCTTTAACTCTTCTGAATAATTTCTATTAAAAACAACTTGCATATACTCTTCTTTTTGTTCCATTATGTGAAGAGCTACATTTACGTATGGTTTTCTAACTGTGAAAGTCCAATCATCTTCCAGATGCAAAAGGTAATCATACTCAAGGGCTCTCTCCCTAATAATATTCATGCTCTCGGGGTGACCCTTCTGTTTTTCGCCTTTAAATATAAAATTAATAAAAGGATAAAATCTAAGCATTTCATCTCTATCTTCTTTTGAAGAGTTATCATCTACGCAGATCCATTCTGAGATCAAGCTTAAATCTTCGCATGAATTTAAAAATGAATTTACAGTTCTCTTGAAAAGATCCAGCCTTTTACAAGAAGTTATACTAAACAGTATCGAAGGCTTTTCAGTCATAGTATTCTACCTTTCTTTTCTTTACGTTTTCATCTATAGCTTTCACAATGTTTTCGTTATATTTTTCTAATGGATTATCTTCTAATATGTGGTGCGCTCCATAAGCTTTATTTCTTTGCAATCTAGGTATTTGATCTTCGGGAATAGAACCTCTTCTTTGCTCCAAAAGGAGGCAGCTTATATTAAATGCTTCTACCCTTTTACGCATATAAAATGCGCATATAGATCTCTCATCCCAAATCTTCCAATCGTAAACATCTTTTGAGACAAAAAGAATGTCTTCTTTTGGTAAATCTATTTCGCTAGCGTGCTTTGAATAAAGATAGCCTAAAGCATACTTTTTATTTTCTCTATAGTATTTAGCTATCTCATATAAAGGTTCAGCCCTTTGCGGTCTAAAATCATGAGCCTCCAAGAAAGTTTCGTGGGCCTTATTCCAATCTCCTAAACCTACATAACAGTGCGCCTTTTGATAAATTGAAAAATAATGTTCTTCAACCCATCTACCCATTGAAATTCTTTTATCGTACGCTTCTATAGCCTTTTCAAACTTACCAGCATCCTTGTAAGATTGGCCTAAATAAAACCAATATCTTTCGTTATCGGGTTCATCTTTTAATCCATCCAGCAACATGGCAACATCTTTTTCCATTTTTTCCTGTATGGATACTTTGTTTCTGTCTCCAAGTCTTCTAGACTCAACCCAATAATTACCTTCTAGCTGTCCATGTGTTTTTGCCTGTTCTGAATGAGGGTATTCATGCAATACTCCTTTATAGGTCCAATCTAAAGTATTTTTAAAAATTTGCGCTCTCCAGTAAGTGAAATCATTTCCATATATTAATTGATAGCTATCCTCAGTTAATTCATCAGGTAAAACTAGGTCGCCATGTATAACATCATCTGCGTCAATAACCCAAAGGTAATCACCTTTACCTTTAGCGCATTTGAAAGCCTCAGTCCTATTCCACCCAAAATTTTTCCAAGGTCTATCATGAATTTCCCCTTCTATACCGTGCTTATCGAAATACTCTTTTATAACTTTCTTCGTGTCGTCTGTAGAACCCGTATCAACAATTACATAGTAATTAATATACTTCCTGATACAGTCAAAGCTCTCATGTATAACGTGAGCCTCGTTTTTTACAATCATATTTAGAGTAATATTTTGTTTGTTCATTTTTTAAATAAAGTGTTTGAAACTTTCTTTTCTTCGCTGTATAAAGTCCCCATCGGAGAAAAATCTTCATTTATTTTTTTTAACTTTTCAGGAATCATAGATTCATCTGCCGCCAAAAACAAATAATTACTTTTCCTCACTACATTATGATAATAGTCTAAAAATGGTAAATAGTCAAACAGACTTAAAGTGTGTGCGGCTATTGTTAGATCGGCGCATTCAAAACTTTTCTTCCAATCCACATAATCGTCGGTACTTATAAACTCGATCTTATTAAAGTTGTCCTTAAGTTCTTTTTTTAAAAACCATTTTTGTAATTCTATCACATGAGGGATATCTATTATAGTCCACTTCTCAAATTTTATTATCCCTTCGCATAACCTAGACCAATTACCAAATCCTCCTCCTATTTCTACTATATGATTAAAATTTTTACCCAAGTTAGTAAATAAAAAAGTACACATCATTATATGTCTTATTTCAGTTGTATCTAGGGGGCGGGGTGGACGACTATATCCCAATTGGCTTTTGCCCCTTTTTATAAATCTTAAAGACAGCCCCAAATTATAACCCCTTGCTATATCTAATAGTTTAGCATCTTCTCTTTTGGGCTTACCATTACTTTCGTCGTACAAAAAATTATAAATGGGACAATTCTCTCTGAAGGTAGAAAAGAATTTTTTAATGTCGTTATTTAATGCCCAATCTTTAGCTTTATTAATTTTATAATTAAAGTCTTGCATATCCGAGGATATATGTATTATAATATATGCATGTTTGAAACGCTACCTAAAATAAGCTTTGTTCTACCCACAATAGGAAGACAAGAGGGCGTGGCTAGATGCATGAATTCAATTCTCGATTTAAATTACCCAGAAGATAAAAAAGAAATAATTGTTATAACTGATAAACCTAGATTGGGTTTGCCTAAAAGATTAAAAGAGGGCGTTGAGCAGTCTACTGGAGAATTCATAGTATATGCTGCTGACGATATGGAGTTCACACCAGATTGCCTTTTAGAAGCTCTCAAATGCGCTCACGAGGCTTCTTTAGTAACTTTTAATACTGGAACCCTATTAGAAGACGAGGGCAACATCTGCGAGCATTTTATGATTAAAAAAGATTTTATCTCTGAGATAGGCGGGGAAATTTTCGATACAGATTTTAATCACGTTGGAGTAGACAATTTACTGTGGGAAAAATGTAAAAAACTAAATCAAGCTAAAAGGTGTGAAAGCGCAATGATAAAACATTACCATTTTTCAACTATCGGAGAAAATGACGAATATTATGAAGCTTCTTGGAATCGAGAAGCGTTAATTAAAGATAGACGGTTATTTGTAAAAAAAATGGAAGATTTAAATATCGAGTGTCCCACGTTAGACTTTGTTAGAGTTTGGCTTTCTCAAAACTCTGAATAAGGGTGTAATTATAAGTATGGAGGTCGACAGACTAATTGCTTTGAATGATAAAATTTCGTCTTTAAAAGCGAAAGCCGACCAGATCGGAAAATTCTCGCTTTACATGATAAAAAAATCCGAAACACAAAAAATTGATTTAAATCAAGTTAGAGATTTATCTGTAAAAATAAATTATTTAGCTCATGAAATATACGATGAGCTAAACAAAACGAAAAATTAAAATAACTTCAGTTATTTCTCGCAGCTGCATTTGCAATCGGTTGCTAGGCATTTGTCGGATGAACAACAGCCCGCATCACACGGACAGTCCGGGCATCCGGAATTTCCTAAATCACAACCAATCACAAAAAGCGCTGCAAATAAAGTGATAAGTTTCTTCATATATATTATTACCTTATAAGAGCTAAAAGTCAACGCCTAATTGTTATGGCAATCGCATTCACAGCTATCTTCGCAATGATCCCCACATCCACAATCGTTTTTTTTGCAACCGCAATTATCATTGCAGTCACAGGATGAAGCTTTAAGTTGTCGAATTTGATCCGTGAAGTCGATTTCTATCTCTTTTATTCTCATTGATATAATTTACACGTAAAATTTTTAAAGCTCTTCAATTCTTTTTGATTTGTCATCAATTACTAAATCGCAAGCCGGTTTAACGTACTTACCTTTGGAGCCCGTGGATAAATCATGGAATTTACATCCCCAAGATTCTAATTGCTTCCAAGTAAAATCGTAGTAACATCTGCCAGCCGCTTTAGATTTTTCAGATCCTCCTCGGGCAGTCCAATATATAATGTACCAACCTTCATCGTACATTTTATTTATTTTTTCTATATTCTTTGGAATGGGGATAGCTAAATTGTATTGCCTTTTCTCTCCGTAGCAACAAACTGTTTCATCGATGTCTACTAACGCTACTTTTTGGTTATCAGACTCGAACTTTTTTGATTCATGAAATTCCATATCTTTGGCTAATCTCCTATATTGTGCGTGCTCTGGATGCTCACTCATTTTCTTTTTTTCTTTTTCTTCGCTAAATGGTGTTCTGGCATCATCGCTCTAACTTCATCGACGAGGCCAAGCTCTAAACATTCATCGGCATCGATCCACCAATCTTTACGATCCCAATTTCTTTTTATTTTTTGTTTAGTTAATTTAGAACGAGATACAAAAATATCAAGACATCTTTCCTCAATTCTTTTGACTAATTTTACCTCATCTTCTACCTCATAGGTTTTTCCTATTGCTCCGAAAGCGGCTCTATGAATCATCATCCATGCTTGATGACCGATCCATCTTTCATCTCCAGCCTGTAAAAGAACTCCAGCCATAGACGCAGCCATGCCTAAAGAGCCTGTAATAACTTTATGTCCCTGATTTCTTAAATCTTGTATAAAATCAAATAATTCGAAGCCAGCAATGATATCACCCCCGGGAGATGAGAAAACGATCTCCATGTCGCATTTGGGGTCTTTACGGTGCCATTGTGTAAGCCTCTTCATACACCCCGATACAGAACTACAACTAACATCCCTATTAAAGCGATAAAGAAAGTTCTCTTCGTCTGTATAAGTTTCTTTCTCCGCCTGTAGCCATGTTTTTTTAAATTCTATTTCGGCAACACCCGCCTCGGCTTCGACTTTTCTTGCTTCGGCTTCTATCTGCCTAACTTCGGCTAAAACCTTCGCCAATTCAGCGTCTATTTCTGCCTTACTTCTATTCCGGCCTGACATTTTTTTATATTCTTCTTGTTTACTCATTTGGATCCTTTTTTGTTTTTTCAGCCTTGTTGATTTTTTTGATTAAGAATCGTATCAATTCAGATCTCATAATATCTTCTTCTGTGAAGTTGAAGGTATATACTCCGTTATCTTTACTTTCTTTATCTGAGAAAATCTCAAGCATATCTTGGAATCCTCCTTGTAGTCTATCACTTTTTAAATCGGTTTGCATTGGGTCGGCTAATACGAAGCATCTACTACATTCTCCCATTCTAGTTAATACAGTTGTTATTTCTTTTAATGTGGAGTTTTGAGCCTCATCTAAAATTATACATTTACTCTTCCAGTTCATACCTCTTGCAAAGTTAACTGGAAACATAGAAACTCTTTTATCTTCCAT
>CETC01001612.1_pt1 | contig 37123 bp, 48 predicted proteins | sample 326911 | NCBI WGS metagenome assembly CETC01 (sample SAMEA2622694, study PRJEB7988) | marine metagenome | isolation source: saline water (ENVO:00002010), including | reverse complement strand
CCAGATACTCCCTCAGCATTACTAAGGTAGTAATGTGCTTTTTTACTAGCACGATTAAGAGCATCGTCCTTTGAATCTGCTTCGATATATGTGGTTACTTGTTTTGTTTGAGTGAAGTAACCGTCCATTTTTATTTTATATAATTTTTTACTCATCAGACACCTCCTTTTTTTTCTCTGCTGTCATAGCATCATTTACCGTTTTTTTGATTTCATCAGGGGCTAAACCGTTAGCCCCTAATATTTGAAATAACATGTCTTCCAAACTTGGTAATTTTTTCATTTTTAATCCTCCTGATCTTTAATACTTATAATTTGATCTTGAACCCATCCCTGTTCTACAGTTAAATGACCTCGTCCACACTTGCCTTCTTCTGCAATTTCTCCCCATTGGTCTTCATCTGTAATTACTCTGTTATCCTTAGTAATGCCTAGTATTTTTTCTACGTGCTTCACACTTTCGGCATCAACAAATCTCTCTGCCTGACGTGTTTCAAAATATCTAACTCTAAATGTTTTCATAAGAAAATCCTTTCTGTTTTGTAGGTCACCATTAACCTATCTTGAACTATTATAACCTATTTGTATCCTCTTGTCAAATCGGCTCTTTTAATTGTTAAATTCAATATGCCCCTGAGCAATTAAATCCTTAGCCGTGCGACCATACCATCCTTGCAACTGCCAACATATGCCAGTATCGACCAGTAATTGCCACGCCTCCAAATGGTCATTTAATTCGCCTTCGCCCGATTCAATAAGAGAGATAGCAGAAAATACGTTTGTATTAGACATTGACAGCCTCCTTCTTGATGCCAAGATTAAAACATCCGCAACAGTTGAAAATTTCGTAACCCTCAAATTCCCCATCGTCAATTTTTCTGAAACTATCCCGTGATTGCAGAACAAACCATGCACCCTCAACGCCAAGGGTATTTTTATGGAAATGGTGTAATTTGCTGTGCCTACTGGGCTCTGCTTTACTCCATGATCCGTTTGTAGGCGTAACCATATCGACCATCCCATCGAAATGAGATCGTGATTTGAAATACAGGTTATCTCTGTTTTTACGAATAAAACTCTTAATCGTAGAGAGAGTAATTTTTTTAGGCATAATGCCCTCCTTCTGTGCCCTGCGAAATTGCAGGAATGGACACCCCAAAGGGTGCCCGATCCCAAAATCTCACTCGCCTGTAATTGCAGGGTGATCATCTCCGACTGTGTAGATATGTATATGTATATTGTTGCCAATATGCTTCTTAATTGAGTTCATTGATCTGTAAGTCACATGTTTCATGTCTGTACGAGATTTAACCCATTTGTAAACTTTGTCACCGTGTTCTTCTTTACACGCCCACACAGCAAACGACTTGCGTTTTTTCGCCATTTCCCAAAAGTTCACATCTTCCTGCGTCCATTCTTCCTCTGGTTTATTTATTAAAAGACTCCTACCGCTTAGGTTTGTGTCGTAGCCCATTACAAAGGTAGTATGAGTTTTATTCTCAATACCTACTCGATCGTCTACGAATTTACCTGCGAAGTTTTTATTTGTTTGTGTTGTAGTCATTACTGACTCCTTTCTATGCCCTGCGAAATTGCAGGAATGAATGCCCCATTTTTGAGGCACTCGATCCCATAATCTCAATGTCCTATAGGTGTCCACCTGTGTTAATGGGGCAAGGGGTTTTCGGGCGATGGTAGTAGTCGGTGCTTGCGTGGCAGTAAACTTGACTTTCTACTTTTTTCAAATCGTTTAATTTTTTTTCATTTTCACGTATCGCCATTTCAATCTGTTCTACTTGGTCTGGAGGAGATTTCAAGCGTTTACAATTATCCAACATTTTATTCAAAGTATATTCCCTTGCATTGCATTTCATTCGGTGATATCTGTATACCCGAATACAATTGTCACCAACACGGTTGAATGGTTTGTAAAATCTTAAATTCATTAATTGAATCCTTTCTGTGTTGAAGGTTACTATTAACCTTACTTGTCATATATTACACTATCGGATCCTTTATGCAACAGGCAATAGTAAAAAATGTTCAAATTGGTCAATATTTTTAAAAAAATTTGAGCGGGTGTCATATTTATAGGGTAGTAAAGACAATAACCCTCCATTACTCTTATGCCTATGAGTGAACATGTTACCAGTAACGAAGGGTACAATAGCCCTCAGGATACCCATACACAGTTAGAACACGCTAGGGATCGCTCTAAGGCTGTTAGACGTCAACGTATGAAAGACAGACAATCCCACTTTCTGGAAATATTAAATCGATGTAACGGTGTTATAGCCTCAGCAATGCGAGAAGAGGGGGCACCAAAATGGCGTACACTCACTAGATGGAGAAGAGAACAGCCAGAGTTCGAGGATCTAGTACAGCAATCGATTGCTTCATGTATGGAGAGACTGCACGAGGTTGCCGTCCGCCTTGCTTCAGGTGATGCACACAATGAACCCGATACAAACATGTTGAGATTTGTTCTCAGTCATTGCTCAGATCTTTACAAGAAGAACAGCGAGCCGATGAAGATAGAATTATCTGTTGAGAGAAAAAAAGAAAGCGTAGAAGATTTAAAAAGATTGCTAGGGCAACAAGAAAATAAATTTGTCGAGTCGACTGCAAAAAATTTAAATTCTGACAAAGGGGTGGGGGGTACGGTGATCCCTTCTGACTCTGGCATGGTGGCCCCAGAGACAACAACCGTTTTAAAACCCCTTGAGGAAAAAGATGACAGTCCCTGAAACATGTCCTTTATGTGGAAGAAGGTATGAGCCGATATATGTACATGGTCACATACAATGTAGTAAGTGTGGAGGAAACATTGGGCCATGTTGTGATGGAGACACAGGGGATGGGTGTAAAATTAAAGAATAAGAATATTTAGGGTTCCCTTGGTGAAAGAAATATATTAGATTTCGAAAATGAACTGTAAACTGGGTGCGGTAGCAAGTAATACAATAATGTGGATATCTGGCACGGCGTTTAGTTCGCAGGTCGAAAAATTGGCAAGTATTGCTGAGATGACCACGGAGAAAGATTTGTACATAAGTTTACCTGTATTTATTATTTCTCTGATTGCATCGGTTGGCTTTACATGGACGGTGGCTCGATATGACAGCAACCAGCGTAGGATGGCTGATGAGGCACGAGATCACATGGAACGCCTGTATCGAAGGCTAGAGTGCATAGAAAGGTACATGGAGGACGAGGATGGCTAAGAAAAAAGTTAGTAAGAAGTTTAAACCGCACATGATGTATAGCAAGGGTGGCAAAGCGGTGAAGGCAAATACTATGAAAGATCACCTTGCATTGAAAAAGAAAGGTTATGGGCATACAAAGCCTAAGGCAAAGAAATGAAAAAGAAGGCTAAGAAGAAAGTAAAAAAAAAGTTAAGCACCAAGCAAAAAAAAATAGCCAGCATCGCTGCTCCTAGAGACATGATCACGAAGGCTGATTTTGCGGGACTTAGACGTAAGAAGAAGTAAGTATGGCAAAGAAGAAGGTAAAACGTAAATTTGCCAAGGTTCCTAAAACAAAGAGGGGGGTACCAAAGAAGTATGTTTCTGGTGCCAAGAATCCTTCTGCTAGGGAATCAGAAATATTACGAACTAGAAAGTTATACAAGCAGGGCAAGTTGACTCCTGCCATGATGGATGCGATATCCAAGAAAAGAGCGAGTGGTGGCAAAAAAAAAGGTAGCAAAAAAAAGTAGCAGTAGTGGCAGGGCTGGTGTTATTGCTAAATATTCTAAGTCGAGTGGAATATCTAAATCCACTTTGTCAAAAGTTTATTCTAGGGGTTTGGGGGCGTACTACAGTAGTGGAAGTCGGCCGAAGGTGTCGGCTCATCAATGGGCTGCGGGAAGAGTTCGTTCGTTTGCAACTGGCAAGGGTGGTGCTAGAAAGGCTGATTCGGACTTGATTCGCAAAAAAACAAAGAAGAAGTAAATGGATCAAGCAAAAAAAGAGTTGAAGATGAAGCGTAGGATGCCAACGGATAAGAATGGCAATCCTATAAAAAATTTTAAAAGGCCACATGAAAAAGCAATGCCTATAAATATTAAACTATGGGCAAGGGTAACAAACATGGCATCGGAGATATGGCCTAATTATCCAGATGGGAACTCAATAATCTGGGCAGAGAAGAAGTATAAAAGCCAAGGGGGCACATGGAAATAGATGGAATTATTTCCGTTAGAGTTTGAAAGGGGCAGAAAGTGTCCGAAGACAGGTCTTTGGATACCTACAAGTGCCCAAGAGGTTCAAGCGTCAAGATTAGATATTTTAGAGAAAGCAGGAAACAATGAAGAACTTCAAGGACAAATGTGGACATTATCTAGCCAATCTATTGAATGGTGGGCGGCGTACTGCTGCTGGACATACCGAGTGCGAGAAGTCGATGAAAACGGACGAGAAGTGCCTGCGAAACAACCGCATGTGCCATTTTCTTTGTGGCCTGTGCAAGTTAATGCCTTGGAAGAAATGTCTAGGGCTGTGCAAGAAGGCAATGATGTCGTGTTGTCCAAATCGAGAGACTGCGGAATGTCGTGGTTGGTGGCATTGCTTGGTGCGTGGCATTTTCTGTTCGTGCCAGAAAGCCAATGGATCTACGTCTCAAGAGTCGAAGAATCCCTAGATCGCAGAGGCGATCCTTCATCTTTATTCTGGAAGATTGAATATTTACTTAAGAAACAACCGCCATGGCTTCTCCCTTGCGACTTATCGGAACTTGAGTTCGGAGGTAAGAATCGTTCGCACTTGCAATTCCGAAACCCTCAGTCAGGATCTACAATTCTTGGGCAAGCATCAACAGGACATGTTGGTAGAGGAGGTCGAGCACAAGCGGTCGTATTTGATGAGTTTGCAGCGATGGGGCCTGCGGAAGATGCGTGGCGATCTGCTGCCGACACATCTGGATGTCGAATCGTGGTTTCTACTCCACTAGGTGCAGGCACTACTTATTCGAGACTTCGTAAGCAAGGATTGACCAATGGCACACCAAAAATTATTGATGTGTTGTACTATAACGTCCCTAAGAAGGGCGATAACAGGGAACTAAGGGTAGATAATGACGGTTCAATTACTGGATTGGTAGGCAGAACTTACTATTGGACACCATGGTTGCAAAAACAAATAGACAGACGGGCTGATCCTACGGATGTGGCTCAGAATATTTTTGCTGATGACCAGCAATCTGGTGATCAATTCTTTCCAAGTGCTGTGGTTTCTGACCATATCAAGCGATATATGGAAAAACCAAGGCGTTGTGAGATTGGAAGTCGTGGTTTTGAAGAAAGCGACAATGGACGATGGTATGTGTGGACAGAACCAGACGGTGTGAAAATGACTAACTATGTAATATTTGCCGACCCAAGTTATGGGACTGGTAAAGCAAATGCTACCTGTGCGGTAATGGATGTTGACGATGGCCAAATAGTTGCTATATTTGCAGACCCAAGAACCGCACCACAAGATTTAGCAGAACAAATGGCTCTAGCAGGTAGCAGTATCTACAATGGAGCCATGACTGAGGCCCTTGTGGGGTGGGAAACCAACGGGGCTGGCGGTGCAATGCACCTAGACTTTGAGAGGTTGGGCTATTCCGCTTTGTATCGTCAGCGTTCCGTTGGTACAAGCACCGAAAAAAGAGGCAAAAGATACGGCTGGACATCTACAAGATCTAATAAAAGGGTTTTGTTAGGGGGTCTTACTAGGGCTATGATTACCGAAGACATAGTTATTCGATGCAAAGATGCACTAGAAGAAGCATTAAATTATGTAATTACAGAGAATGGTGGCATAGAGTCGGCTTCTGTTAGGGATGAAAACACAGGTGCAAAAGAAGCACATGGTGACCGTATCATTGCTATATCTGGTTGCATACTGCTTAGAAAAGAATGGCCCTCTTATTATGAAGACAACAAAACTGAGTGGGGGCCAGATACATTGGGTTCAATATTAAAGGTTGACCAAGACTTGTACCCATGGTAAGAAAACAACATGGCAAAAAAGAAAAGAAAAAGCGTTAGTTTAAGTGTAGGACGAGGCGAGAAGTTGCCAGTAAGCAAAGGGGCTGGGTTGACTGCTAAAGGAAGAGCAAAGCACAACCGACAAACTGGATCTAAACTAAAAGCACCAGTTACAGGAAAAGTAAAAAGAGGAAGCAAAGCAGCCAAAAGGAGAAAATCTTTTTGTGCTCGTATGGGTGGTGTTGTAAAGAAATCAAAAGGCCCAGCAACTAGGGCTAGAGCCGCCATGAAAAGATGGAAATGTCCATAATTTTTAGGGTAGACACAGCCATGTACCTGTGGTAATAACAAGATGCCTAAAACATAGGGGTGTGCAGCCTCCAAAAGCCTCTCTTTGTAGCCGTCTAGTACGCCTAATATTAGCAATAAGCGAGGCCATACCTCTTTGAGATAGGCAATATTTGGTAGAAAAGGAGAAAAATTATGCCAATGGGAAAAGGGACATACGGAAAAAAAGTTGGAAGGCCTGCTAAAAAGAAAAAAGTTATGGCTAAAAAGAAGAAAAAAACTATGCGTAGGGGCTACTGATGCCACTATGGAATCCTAGCGTTTTGGATAACCTCCAGTATTGGGTGCGAGGCGATTCGTTGTCTTATCTGACGAATGGTACTGATGTTAATTTTTGGGCTGATGAAAGCGGTAATGGTTTTCATGTACAAAAAGCAACTACTGCTACTCAAAATGCTCCTGACGTTTTGCTGCAAGGCCAAAATGGTTTGCCTGTAGTAGATTTTGACAGTTCAAGAACTGAGTGTTTATTTGGTGGTGGTATTGTTACTCAGTTTGGAACGTCAGGTTTTTTTATAACTTCTGTTTTTAAAACGGCAACTACTGGTGGAACTGCGGAAACAGTTTTTGGAGATAATCAAGACAACAGTTTGTTTGAATTTAGATATACAGCAAGCAGTAACAGGCCTATAAAATATTTTGGAACTGGCGGTGATGCTGATTCTGCATTAGTAAATGTTGGTAATGATATGACTATGGCTTCATATGATCGGCAATCAACTGGTTCAAGTGATTCTTTTTGGCGAGTTAATGGCAAGTTAGAAAGCACAGAAACAGAAGCAGGTGATTACGATGATAATGATGCTACTACAGGTTTATTATGTATTGGTTGTTCTGGAACACAAGCATCTCCACAAAAACCTTTAAATGGTCAAATATGTGAAATAGTTATGTATGCCGATGCTTTAACAGACGCAGAAAGAATTTTATTAGAAGGTTATTTAGCCAATAAATGGGATTCAACAACTCTTATCGAGTCAGATGGGGGTAGCGATCACACATATAAAACAAAAAAACCACTAGATGGAATTACTTTACTAGGTGAAGATTTAGCAAATGAAACTCTAAGCAGATCTTTAGTTGGTGATTTAAGTGCAGATTTAAATATGGTAGATGCCGAACACGGCAAAGGATTCATGTAGTGAGACGAACCAAATCTTTTTACTTCTTCATGTTATTGTTATTAGTCGTGGTTACGGGATGCTCTTCTCTTCCGTCCCTTAGCGACACTTTAGGTTCGTCTATTACATCGGGTGCAAGTAGTGCCACAGGGGCGGTTTCAGACGCAACTGGAGCCTTGTCAATACTTAGTGTGGTAGGTGGATTGGCTACCCTTGCTGGCATTGCTGCACTCGTTATTACTAGGGGGGCAATGGGTTTTCGGGCGATACTCGCAGGTATTGCATTGTGTTTAGTAAACTTTGTAGTTTCGCAATATGCTGATTGGATATTCATTCCAGCAATTATTGCGACAGGAATAATCAGTCTTGCGTTTGGTTACAAGACCATACGAGAAATGCTTGATGGAGATTAATTGTGATCGGAAGATGGCATGCCAAAAGCAACAGACATAGTAACTCTTGTCGAAACATTAGGGTTTCCAGCGTTCTTAACCATCGTACTAATCGGTGGAATTTATTTTATGGCTCGCTGGATGATGAATATTTTACTCAGCAAATTGGACACACAGCACTCCCAATTGATGGCAAAATCAGAAGCCCAGAACAAAATGATTATCAAGTTAATAGATCGTGTGAGAGCGATGGACAACGATTTGATAAGACTAGATGTAATGATAAGGCTTCTTCGAGATATGCCTCCCGATTGGGATCGACTGGGCAAAAGAAACCCAGAGGATGCGAGGCAAGATTGAATTTACATCCAGAACATGAAGAGGCATATTTGTCTGATATAAAATTTAATTCAGAACAGACTATTGACTTATTGAAGGAAATATCTGATAACACTAAACAGGCAGCAGAAAGTTCTGCTGAAATTTTAAAATTGCTAAGTGCAATAAGGGAGGAATAATGGGCGATTTCATAAGAAGCACAATGGGAATGATTTCTTATTCAATAGTTGTATTTGCTGCTGGGGCTTTAATTGGCAAGCCTTTGTACGCATGGGTATCTGGAATGATGCCTTGGAATAAAAAGTGACTCCAGAATATTTAATTGACGAAGTAAATCAGGCTGAAGATTTTAGAGATCAGCATTTAGGTGATTATCGTGCGATGATCAACCGATATACTGGCCCTGACTATCAAGGCGGAGGGTATGAATCTACTGATTTTGACCCTGCAAACTCGATGTTTGAGTATGTTAGTTTAGTTTTACCAAGGTTAATTTACGATAATCCAACTGTAAGAGTGTCATCAAGAAGGCCAGTACAACAAAAGTTGACTGCTCAAAAGATGCAGTTGGCATTAAATTTATGGTGCAGATCTACAGATTTTAGAGACACTATGCAAAAAATTGCAGTTGATACTTTCTTTGCTTGGGGTGTTGCACTTACAAGACAAGAGCCATTATTGGGTCAAACTACAACATCAAATGATCCAATGTTCTTGCCAAAGGTGTATCGAATAAACCCAGAGCATTTCTTTGTTGATCCTGCTGCACAAGACCTTGACAACTGCAAGTACATGGGGCACAAGTATATTTCACGAAAAGAAGACTTGTTAGCGTTAGCAGAGAAAGACAAGACTTACAATGCAGAAGAAATAGAAAAAATTGCTGATGGCTCTGGAACATCTGAACTACGATCAGGATATAGATCTTCTTATGCTGGATACCGTGATGAAATTGCGGTTTACGAAGTATTCGTACCTTCAGCACAGCCACCAAAAAATGGCAAGTTTCATGGTAAAATATATACCTTTGGGTACAACTCCGAAGCATATGGAAGTGAATCAAGCGAAAATGATCGAGGCATGATTAGAGAGCCAGTAGATTATTATGGACCACGATCAGGCCCATATAGTGTTTTTGGATTTTATACAGTTCCAAACTCGCCATATCCATTGTCACCATTGGTTGCAAGTAATCCAATTATTAAAGATTTAAACAACCATTACCGATCTATTACTTACGGGGCAGGTGCATACAAACGATTAATTTTTGTTGATGCTAAGAATAGAACTTTGCCACAACAAATCAAAGAATCGCCAGATTTATTTGTTATACCTGTAGATTCTTTAGATGGTGACAGGATTGTTCCAGTCGAAATAGGCGGTATTACACAGCAACAATTAACATATGTTAACGATTTGCAAAACAGAATTGATCGATTGTCAGGTATGAATGAAGTGCAAAGAGGTATGATTAGCGGAGATGCAACAGCAACTGAGGTTTCTGTAGCAGAATCAGCATCAGGCTTGCGTATTGCACATATACAAAGACAATTTAGATCTTCTCTTGAGACTGTTTTAAAGTCAGTTTCTTGGTATTTATTTCACGATGATCGTGTCCAATTACCATTAGGTCAAGAAGGCATTGATATGTTAAATGAAGTAGATCCTGTATTTAAGGGTGGATCAGGTGCGGGTAACTATGAAGATTTAGATTTAGAAATAGATCCATACTCAACAGAAAAAGTAAACCAAGCATCGCAACAAAGAAGAGCAACAGAGGTAATTGGTCTTATAGGAAACCTTGCTCCATTGATACCACAAGCACCGTTTGTGCAATGGAATAAACTTTTTGACTACTTAGGTCACAGTTTAAATATACCTGAACTTGGTAATGTCATAGACATGCAGGGTGCTATGCAACAAGGTCAACAACAAATGATGAGTGGCGGTGGCCCTTCCTTTGGTGGGGTTAACATGAACGGTATACCAAATCCAACAGCAGGCAATGTGTCAGGTCAGATGTCACCTAGTGGCCCTGCTGCTGAAGCCAGAAGAGAGGCAAGGAGAAACCGATAATGCCGATGTATGAGTTTAAAAATAACAGGGGCGAAAAAAAAGAATTTTTCTTTAATATGTCTGATGTCCCTGATATTGGTTCTACTGTAGAAGATGAAGATGGAAACGAATGGACACGAGTTTCTTCTTTTATAGTAGATGCTGGAATGGGTGCTGTAGTACATGGCTACCCATATGTTTCAAGGTCTGGGCCAAGATATGTTGCAGGAGCAAAGTGCAACAATCAAGGTATGCCAATTATTACTTCAAGAAGACATGAGAAAGAGTTTTCTTCAAGGCATAATTTGACCCGTGATTAGCCCTTCCTCTCTGGCGTTTGGTGGCCGATAAGGTCATCAAGCGTTTTTTTAAAGGTTAACTATGGACATGATTGTCCCCCTATGGTAAATGATAGCAGGAGAAAAAAATGCCAGTTCATCAAACACATAAAGAATTAACTGCGGCGGACACGTCAGGAGTTACATTTCGTCCAAACGTAATAAATACGAAATCAGGAATTTTACAGATATCTAACGTCTGCGAAAGCGGAACAAACTCAACAGCAACAGCCACTTTGCATGGTCGATTATCGTCTGATCATGCTTATGCAGTAGTAAAAATCTTATCTTCTGGGCAAAGTGGTGATACTAGTACCACGGTATCAGCAGCCTCAGTAGTAAGTTTATTTCCTGATATGAAAGTAACGGTTGCTGAAACAGCAGGAAATATGAAAGCAACGGTGTCCATACTCGACTAGGAGAAAAAATGGCAGAAGAGACAAATGCAAAACTAACAGAAGATCAAATACTTGATCAGATACTTGACCGAGCAGGGGTTTCAAAAGAGACTTCTGTATATGGTCAACAACAGACTACGCCTCAACCAAAGGTAGAGGCACCAAAAGCGGAGGCAACCCCAGAACCCGTGGAGAAAGCATCGGAGGCACCAGTCGCTCCTAAAGAAGAACCTGCTTCAAAGGAGGATACGACTCGCCCACAGGATACTTCTCCCGAACTAAAGGCTGCTTACAAAGCACTACGAAGGGATGGCGTTCCCTATAACCTCTTAGACAAGATGTCAGCAGATAATCCAGATGAGTTAATCGAATGGGCTGCAAAAGCACGGAAAAGACAAGAGGATGTGGATGCCAAACTCGGTGCAACCAATCAAGATTCATCTGAAAGCAACGAGGCTACAGGTGAGGCTGATTCAGATTCTTCTCAAGAAAGTTCTACTGAGTCTACTGATGACACGATTAGTAAACTTAAAGAGCAATTTGGAGATGAAATGTCTGAACCCTTGTTGAAACTGAACACGCAGTTACAACAGCAAAATGAGCGATTGCAACAACAGATACAAGCAATGCAAGAAACTCAATTGCAAGAATCGCTTGCTCTATCTGAGCGAGTGCTTTCAAATCTATGGCCTGATTTAAGTACGAATCGGGATCAAATTCAACAACGGATGGCACAAATTGGTACTGAAAATCCTAATCAGTTCAATAGTGTGGAACAAATGATGTTCGCAGCCGCAGTAGATATACTAGGTGAACCGAAACAGCAACCAGCCCCTGTGCAGGGAGCACAAACGGAAGCACCTAAAGAGCAGACTAACCAGAGTGCTGCTGAACCAGATCCAAGGGATCTTGGGCAGCCAGCGAAACAATCAGGGGGCAACATGCCAACGGCAGCAATGTCAAATGCAGAACTAGAAGATCTAGCCCTAGAAGCCATACTAAACGGAGAAGGATTAGAAGGAGCCAAACGTGCCATGATGCAATCTTAGGAAAGGGTTGTTAAATGGCTGAGGGAACCTCAATTCAAAATTTTAATGACTTCATGCAAACAACAGGGCCAAGTTACTTGACCTCTGCTGATGAAGTGATTAACGAAGCAGCCAAGCACAACTATGTGTTTAATGGCTTATTCGCAGGTAAAGGAGCCGAGCGATCAATTCAAGGCGGACGAGAAATTCGTGATGTCGTGATGTTTGAAACTGGCTCTACTTATTCTCACTACAAACCAAATGAAACTTTCACATGGCAGATGCCACAAGTGACTGATACTATTACTCAACATTGGCGATTTATGATCGACCATATGTCATGGACTGACGCAGAAGTTGAACTCAACATGTCAGAAGGTCTAGCACGAGACGGTATTAAGGGTCAATACAAGCATCTCAAGAGAGTTAAAGAACAACGTCTATGGACTTCATTCTTAAATGGAATGGAAGAAGATTTGTTTAAACCATCTGCTGGAAACTACAGCGAAATGGAAGGTGCTTCTGGTACTTTACCTGCATCAATTTTCCACTTCATTACTGAGCGTACTAACATTGAAGGTGGTAATACATCTCTTACTGTAGATGGTGATCCTCGTGGTACCATTCCTATTGGAACAACATCATCTAGTGCTACTGTTCAGGGTATTAATCCTAACTCAGATAGTGCAACTATTAGTTTAGCAGATGGTAGTTCTACTAAATGGTCTAACCAAATTTCATATTACAAAAGTGTAGGCAACGCTGGCCCAGATGTAGATGATACTGCTGGTGTCAACTTAACTCCTACTTCATCACCAGCAATTGATGGAAACATGGAAGGAACTTCTGGAAGCAATGTGCTTGTAGGTGGTCTATTCCCTGCTTTTGATGATATGTTTTACAAAGTTCAATACCGTGCACCTAATAAATACGCTGAGTATTTTGATGACACAGGATTTCAACAACAAATGATCCTATGTTCACGAGAAGGTATCAATGCTTATAAGAGAGCATTGCGTGTTTCTAACGACCGTCTTATGGGTGTAAGTGCTGAGGACGCAGGTTATCTTGCTCCTACATACGCTGGTATTCCTCTAACTTATGTTTCACAGTTAGATAGTGCTGCTCAATATCCAACAGCAACTAACGGTACACAAACTACTATTAGTGCTAGGAATAACGCAAGTAATGTTTCTTTACTTGGAACATGTACTACTGAAACTGGATCAGCAGTTCAGGACTTTGGCCCACGTTATTATTTCATAAACGGTGAATATCTAAACATGTTCTTCCACGCACGAAGATATATGGTTAAGCATGAAGTTCTACGGCACCCAAATCAGCCGTTTACTTATGTTCAACCTGTAGATTGTTGGATGAACTTATTCTGCCGTTCACGTTCACGTCTTGGCGTAATTAAGCCAATTGTCTCTTAATAAAAGAAAGGATTAAAGATGGTTAATTTAGCACCAATTCAAGGCCCTTCTGCTGAGGGAATTGACTTTAAAAAAGAAGTTGTAAGTATTACTTGCACCAGTGCTCTTTCTAAAGGCGATATTGTTCTTTTAACTCTTGCAAGTGGCAAATTTGCTGCTTGTGATACGGCTGCTGCTTCCGCCGCTTCCTCTGGAATCGGAACATTAGCAGGCGTTGCAACTGAAGCAGTTGCTGCGGGAGCAAAAGGACAAATCGGTATACGAGGAGTTTTCGATTGTAATTGTGCTGCTAATGTTGATGCAGGCGTTGCAGCAAACTGTGACGCATCAAATGCAGGAAGACTAGTTGCTTCAACTACTGACCCTGCAAGTGATAGTGGATCAATTCATAAAGTTATAGCAATTGCATTAGCCGATACAGCAACTGCTGGAGATTTAACTTCATGCTTGTTTGACGGCATTAATGGTTTTGCAACTGCAGACGCATAGTTCTGCTTTTATGTCTACGGTTCTGGGGGGAGAAATCTCCCCAGATACCTTTTAATTTTTTTACTCTCTGAAAGGGGACTACTGTGAATCTGAAAACTGCTATTGAACATGTTCTCTTAGCAACAGGGGGTAACCCGTCTACCGCCATTGCTACAGATAACGAGCGTATTGCTCAAATTATTAATGATGCTGGAAATTACTTCTACTCTATGCCTTGGAAATGGAGAGAAGTGCATGATTATGTAATAGGGCCTGATGGTGATGGATACATTTCATTGCCTTTAGACTTTGCTGAAATAATACAAATTACGGGCAATGGATCATCTTTTAATGTACAACTTACTACTCCTGAAATGATTTCTGATCTAGTTGGATCTGGGCAATCTTCGTCAGGTGTAGAGTATGTGGCTGTAGTTTATACCTCTGGATCATCTGGAGCACTAACAGTTGATGGAAGTACAGGAGATGCACCTCGTGTATTTTTAAGAGTATTTCCAGAAAACATAACTGATACTGATAGATATTTAATGTCTTACCGAAAAGGTTTTGCTTTAGCCGATTCTACATCAGCAACAGGTTCTGTTGTAGGGTCTATAGTAACTGACACCTTGGTAAGCACAGGTATTACAGAAGGATCAAACACAGACAATGCTGTGGCTGCTTCTGAGTTTCAGTTCCCATATTATATGGATCCTTTGTTTGTTCAGTATCTTAGAGCGTTTGGTTTAGGATATGAGCAAGGTAATCTTAGTGAACAACTTCTTGCTATAGAGGCTGGCCCTCTTTATCAAAGAGCAATCACTCGTGATGGTATGGTTCAGTCAAACTTTGGAAAACTTAAATTGGCTGTACCGCCTTCTTTCCCAGTTCCTTTAAACAGCACAGTTCCTAATCCGAGTTAATCATGCCAAGTAAGTTACCAAGAGGTGGTGGATATGTTTACTACAACCCATTTGGGACAGTTACTGCTGTCTATTTAAAACCAGATAGAAGGTATATTAAAGATACGCCGATAAACTTTGCTTCTTTATCAGCAGATGCAAGAAACCCAGCATTGTTGAAAAAAGCACAAAAAACTTTTAAGAAAAGAAAAACGGCAACTGTGCAGTCAGTACAAACAGAATTAACACGAAAGCAGATAAATTCTGTTACATCGTATGAGGTAAATATTTAATGGCAACATCAATACAACTAAGAAGAATACCCCAAGCAAGTAAAGCAAATGCAGGAGCATTAGATGATGTAGCAGCAGCAGGTGAACCAATTGTAGTGTTTGCTGACGCTTCTACTCCAACTTTTACTCCTCGTTTGTACATTGGCAATGGCGATGATGCACTTAACGCATTGAGGGCATTGGGTGGGCCAAACTCTATTGCTTGTGATCAAGTCAAAGGTTTGCATGGTCTTACTCCCAATGGTGATCACTTTGCTCCATCAGGAGACGCTAATAGAATTATTTCTTTAGATGCAAATGGTACTGCCTCACTTACTACTTTAAATACACAAAATTTAAGTGGCAATACTAATCTTACTATGTCAGGCGATTTAACAATTGGTGACATTGATATTTCAAACGCAGACCATGACAATAATGGGATAATTGCAGATGATGCAGGAATTGTAAAAATACAAAGTGCAGGGGATACTTCTACCGATCCTGTTATAGAAATCTATCAAGGCGGTGGAAATGGTACAACAAACAAAACATTTGTACTCAAGGCTGACGGCGATATTACAGGCGTTAAAAATTTAACAACTACAGGTACTGTAACAGTTGCTGATGATAAACTTACTATAGGTAGCACTCTTGTAACAGTAACAGGTGCAGAAATAAATCAATTGGCTAGTATTGGTGGAAGTACCGTTGCAACACAACTTGGATTAAAAGCAGCAATAGATAGTCAAGCATTTACTGGAACTCCATCGTTACCTACAGGAACAACAGCCGTAACACAGTCTGTTTCTAATGACTCAACCAAACTTGCTACTACTAAATTTGTACATGACTATGCAGAAGCACAAGACTTTGGAAAAATTTCAGTAATTGAATTTAATGTAAGCCCAACAATGCAAACACTTTCTTCTAACACGACAACGAAAATAGGAGTAGGAACTGTTTCTGGATTAAGTTCATGCGATCTTGCATTAGTTATTATTGCGGATGGTGATAAACAAGGTTTATCTGCCTTGTTCAATCCAACAACTAATTTTATTGGAATTAAAAATGCACGAAGTAATCAAAGCCCTACTGCTAGAAATGATTCAGTAAACGTAAATTGCACCAATGGAACGTATACCAATTTTACCCAAGCACAAACTGATTTTAATACTGGAACGGCAGTAATATCTAGGTCAGATGCTCAAGAGGGTGATGGGGTTACAAAGTTTCATATTTTAGGGATAACAATTAGATAATGATAAAGCCTTTAACACCAATTCCTTTACCAAGACGGGGCTTTGCCTCTGGTATGCCGTACAACGACAGCAGCCAAGAGTTTACGCACGAATGCCTCAATGTATTGCCGTTTGATACATTTGAAGACAAGTTGCGTATAGCAAGTAGACAAGGTGTTGCGACCTTGCAGTTAAAAACTAATATACATGCTGGTACAGGATCATTTCAGTTTTTAGGATATTTTAAAACTTTTGATGCTAATGGCGAAATAAAAGACGGTTTAATTGCTATTGTCGATGGCGAGTTTTTTTATAACACTCAATCTTCAGTTGCAAGAGGTGCAGGTTCTTGGACATCAATGACAGATACAAGTGGTGCTAATGCAGGAACACAGCACTACCCTTTTAACACCGATGGTTCATTTGATGATCGTATACAGGGTGTACAGGTAGGAGACTTTTTTTACTTTGCATGTTCTAAATACCAAGATGGTACTGCAACAAGTAGTACCGCAGGTGCTTCTAACTCTGGCACATCTAATAGTAGTATTTTAAGGCCAGAGTATTTTAAAGTTAAATTAAATGTAGGAACGGCAACTGCACCACAATGGCAAGAGTGGTTGCCCACAGACGCTACTGGCGGTGCTTTAATTGGAGTAAGCGATTCTAGTGAAGGTGCTAATGACGATCACACTATTAATGCACCAGCAGCAGGTGAAGGTGCAACAATAATTGCAAACTTAGGATCAAGAATTGTTTTATCTGGTCAACCCAAAAATCCAACCAACTGGTTTATGTCTGCTATACCAGACGCTACACATGATGTAGGAAGCAATTGGGTAGTAAATACAACTGACTCTACTACTGCTTTGTTTGGTAGTTCAGGAACAAAGTTTGGTAGACTTGGTGACAATATTGTAGGAATGATACCATTTGGTTCTAACGGACTTTTATTTGGCTGTACTAATAGCATGGTTCTTCTTACTCAAGACCCAGCGTTTAGTGGTGCACAATTTAAAAGTTTGAGTCATAGTGTTGGCTTGGTAGGCCCAACTGCTTTTGCTAACGCAACTGGCAGATCATTGTATTTTATTGGCACCGATGGATTGTATCTAGTAAATGAAAACTCATTTTCTATAGATGAAAGCAATAAAATTAGCGATGGCAGATTAGACGATGCATTTGATCAAACTGAATGGAATGAAGTAACAGAAAACATTGTGTATGATCAAAGAAGACAAGGTATATGGATATATCTAACACGCACAGTTGCTCCTCTTAATTCAGTACATTATTTTTATCATATACCTACAAACTCGTTTTGGCCTCAGGTTTTCAACGATCCTGATTTTGATGGGCCAAAAGTTGCTACTACTGTTCGTCCTGCAACGTCACAGACTATGTACACAGTTTTTGCAAATGACAGTAAGATATGCAGATTTTCAGAAGGTGCTACTTTTGGAAGTGATGGATACCCTGATGCACAATCAACTGGTTTAGATACACCTTCATGGCAAGATTATTTTAATGGATTTATTTTATCGTATGTAAAAATTGGGCCAATATACAATCCGCAACGAAGAAGAACACGAGTAAAAGCAATAGAAATAGACATGGATATTGAAGAATATGCAGTACCTCAACTATCAACAGGTACTGATTCTACTGCTGGCACAGATGTTTACCCAATACCACCAGAAACTGATGTGTTTTTATTGTCAGGAGAAACTCCTGAACAGGCAAAGGGTAGTGCTTTTAGAGATAAATTACTTGCACAAGTTTTGGACACAGGAGATTTACAAGGTACTTTGTTTATTGCTTCTACAAGTAGTACAGGAACCTATACAGATTTAACTGACAATACCAACACAGCATTGAATGGTGGTCTATTTACAGCAGCCAGTTCTTCTACTGGATCTTACGAAACTCAATCAGGAAACTCTTTAGATGGTAATTTTCTTGTAGGTGTTGGAGAATATGTAGTTACAAATCCATTTGAAGAGGGTCAAGGTAGAGAATACTCTGGCCCAGATTCATGTGAATTAGTGTTTGAAAGTACCTATTGGAAAATAAAATCAGGTGGTACAGAGTTATTTAGATCAGCAGAAACAGATTTATCAAACCCTACAGATGCCTCATACTATGAAGATCAAACAACTACTTCTTTTACTGATGCAGATTACAAGACTACACTAGTTATAACTGGATCTCCTGCTAGTTCGTTTTCTGTAAAGAATCTAGGAGAAGTCCCAGCAGGAAGAAGCAATAGAAAAAATTTAAATGTTAATGCACCTGCCCATTACATTCTTATACAAGGTTTAGGCAGGCCAATCATCTTGGAAGAAGTGGCAGCCCTCATTGAAGATGGTGGGCCAAACTTAAAAAATACACAAACGGTGGTGACATAATGGGATTTTTAAGTGATCTATTTGGTGGCAAGCGTCCTGAAATCGGAGCAAAAAGTTTATTTGATTTGTTCCCTCAAATGCGTCAACAGTATGAAGAACTAGCAGGATTGCCAGAAGGCACTACATTGTTTGGTTCTTATGGTGATTTAGCATCAGCATTTACTGAGGGTCGTGACGAAGCATTAGGTTTTTTAACAGAAGGCTTTGATCAGTTGCAAGGATTACTCGGAGGTGTAGAAACTGACTTTGCTACTGATTTTAGCAATTTACTTTCAGGGTTTCAAACATCTTTTGATGCAGCAAGGTCATTTGCAGATCAGGCTATTCAACAATATCAAACTACTGGCATTGATTCTGCATTGCAACTAAGGCAACAAGCAGGAGATAGACAGCAAAGAATGCTGCAACAACAGTTAGCAGGCATGGGATTGACAGGAAGTTCGGTGGGAGCAGGTGCTTTAGGAAGTATCCAACAACAAACTGCTTTAGACATGGGTGCTATGCAGGAAGACTTTGGTGCTAGGTTAGCACAAATGATGCAAAATAGAGCAAATTTAGAAATGCAAGGTAGTCAGTTCCAAGCAGGCTTAGGTCAATTTGGTGCAACTAACATGATGAACTTAGGTCTTGGTAGAGCAGGTGCACTAAGTGATTACACACAAAGCCGAATAGGATTGTTTAATCAGTATCAACAAAGCATTATGGATGCACGAGAACAACAATTTATGCAACCTCTAAGTCTTTTAAGTGGAATGTTAACGACTGGATATAGAAACCCAACAGTATTTAACAATGCTAAACAAGGTGGCATTGGTGCACAACTTGCTGGACAAGCAGCAGGTGCTGGAATGGCTGCTTTGTTTTCTTCAGATATAAGGCTTAAAACAAATCTAGTTCCAATTGGAGAACGATATGGTCTTACAATTTACAAATGGGACTGGAATAAAATAGCCAGAAGGTTTGGTCTAGAAGGTGAATCAAGAGGATTCATTGCACAAGAAGTAGAAGTTTTACATCCAGAAGTAATATTTGAACATGACGGATTTAAGAAAATATCTTACAAAATGTTGTTTGAAAAGTTTGAAGATATAGACTCAATGGAGGATATTGAGTACGACAAACAAGCACTTGAAACATATGAGTACGAGGAGGCAACACATGGCTAATCAGTTTTATGGTATGAGAGGTTCATTTCAAGAACGAGTTGATGCTATGAAAGGCGGTATGCCTCTTAGTGAAAGATCAAGACGTGATAAAGCCATCAGCGATATGAAAGATACAAGTGAAGCGTTTGGTGAACTTACTAAATTTAGATCAAAACAAAGACGAAAAGCAAAACGTATTGGTGATATTGCAGATAGTTTTGCTGATTTAGCAGGAACAGTTGATGTAGGCAAATTTGCAGGTGCTCCTGTATACACAGGTGGTCGTGATTTTCTAGCAGGAATATCTTCTGGTTTAAATCTTGGGGCTATGTCAGCAGAAAGAAAAGGTGGCAAAATCGATGTGTTCGATCCTTTTGAAGATGCAAGTACCTACATGAATCAAATAGAATCATCTATGAATCCAATTGAAAGTTTAGTAAATAGATTATTTGGAGGCGGGCAATGAGCATTTTAAATATAGAAGATTCATCTTTTAACCAAGGTGGTTTAAAAAGAATAAGTGCTGGCGATGGTTTTGCAAGAATGGGTATAACTCCAAATGTAGAAGAAACATTACAAGATGTTCAATACTCTATAGAAAACCTGCAAAAAATGTTTAATGATAACGACATAAATTACAGAACTGCTCAAAGTGCTGTATCAAGAAAAGTGTCAAAAACATCAAAAAATAAAGACATACGAAATTTATATTTTGAAGGCCAAGAAGAAGGTGCTAATTATAATGCTGCTTTAAGAAGTGTAGCAGGTGATAGTCCTGAAGGCTTAGAGTTTTTAAATCTTGTTGTTGTAGGTGGCGAGCCTTATGCAGATATGCAAATGGGTGGAGGCAAGGTTGCTAGAGTTCCTATTACCAACACACAGTTTTTATCATTAGGTAAGGCTCGTGAGCAAAGAAGAATACAACGATTAGAAGAAGAAAGAAAAGCAAACGCTTCTAGAATGGGGTTAGAAGCCATAAGGCAAAATGCAACAGCGTTTGGTTTGTCTGAAGAAGAGTTAGGTTTGTTTGAAACAATAGCCCAAATTGATCCTGATTCTATACCACGAATGTTTAGAAATTTTGCGGCAAATAAACAACAGGGCACAGGCAATGCTTACTTGCAAAAAAATAAATGGGAAGCAGTAAACAAAGAAAATTTTTCTAGATTTGTTACTCCTATGAAAAATTTATATTCTGACTTAACAAAACAAACAGATGATTTAGATAAACAAATAGACAATTTAAATAAAACAATTTCAGGTTTATCAGAAGCGGATAAATTAAAGCCAGACAAGACATCATCATTAAATAATCAACTTTTGACTTTGCAAAATCAACGAAACGAAATTTCTGCTAAGGCAGAGAGGTATGCAAGGTATTTAAATTTACAAGGGCCACGCACTTATGCAACTTCTAATATGCCAAGGTATAAAGATATTTATGCAAATATGAGTAACTATACAGCCGAGCAATTGATGCAAGATTTTTTAGAAGATGGTTTTATAACAATGCCTGCGACTGGAAACGATGTGACAAAAATGATGGATATTGCTAGGCAGTTTGATAGTGTTCTCATGTCTAGTTTAAATTACCAAACATCTGTTGCTGGTGACGAAAGAACTCTTTTAGCAGCAGCAAACTTTCTAAATATAAACCCAGATAATATAAACGAAAAAAATGCTAATGCTGTAACAAACAATGATGAAGCAATTAAAAAAAATATTGATGACACAGGCTTAACTGTAGAAGAAAAACCTCCTCCAACAGTAAGTGGTGGTGGAACCCCACCTCTAGACTTAAGTAGTGCTTTTCCTGATCAAAGAGGCGTGTTTATTCAATTAGCAGGGCCACCAAATTTAGGGGGTCTTGGCCTCACGCAACAAAAAATAGAAGATTTATCAGAAAAAAGTTTGGACGAAGTAAATGAATATTTGGCTCAGGTATTTTTGTATTTAAAAGGTGTAACAGATAAAGACACAGTTGTAGCAGTTACAGAAAAATTGTCTTCCCTTATTAGTCAGGGAAGAAGAAGGCCAGAACCAAAAAAACAAATTTTTGCTCCAAATGTACGATTTGGAGTTCAAGCAAAGTAAAAGGAATTTAAATGTCTACAGAAAATAATAACAAACAATTTACACAAGATGATCTGTTAGATAGTTTAAAAAAACGATTTCCAGAAACATATGACAAACCGTTTTATGTAGATATTCAAGACGGCTTAAGATCAGTTGTGCAATCTTCAAGTGCAGGAATTGCTGGATTGTCAGGGTATTTAGCAAGACAGGCAGGATCTCTTACAGGCCTTGAAGGCCTTGAGGAGTTTGGAAAAGATTTGCAATTAGGTGCTGGATTAATTCAAAGTGGTGAGTTTGACATAGCACAAGAATTAGGAGATGCCACAGTAGAAGCATTTACTGGCGAAAAAATAATAAGACCAAAGGTAACAGAAGGAGAATTGTTAAAAAGACAAGCAGATAGTGATTCTGTAGTTTTTAATGTGACAAATGTTATTGGTCAGGCTGCTCCATCTATACTGTCTATGGGTGCAGCAAATCCTGCATTAGCGGCTACTATAGCGTCTGCATATATGGGTTCTGTATCAGCAGGAAATGAAATTACAACACTTGTGCAACAAAGGCCAGATGCAAATCTAACGGATCAATTTTTAACTGGTGCAGGTGCATTTTTTGTAGAGGCTGTTTCAGAAAGAGTAGGTTTAGGAAGACAAATTAAAGGTGTTAATGTTACAAGAAAACAATTAAAATCTATAGGCAAATCGTTTAGATCTGGGAACCGATTAGCAGCAAAAAGAAAAATGTTGCAATTAGGTTTACAAAGAGGTGCTGTTTCTTATGTGACAGAAGGATCTGAAGAAGTAGTAGCGGATTTAGGTATTCGTGCATTGCAAGGAGCAATGGATTACGAAACATCTACTTGGAAAGAAACATTATCAGGTCTTGGTGAAACATTTGCGTATGGTGGAGTTGCTGGCCCAGTTATATCAGGGGCTGGTATAGTAGGTCAAACAAGAAGAGATGCAGCACGAGTACAAGAAGAAGGTGGACTTGCAAGTTTAGAAAGACAAGAAGCACAAGAAAAAGCAAGAAAAGAAGCAGAAAAAAAACAAAGAGAAAGCGGTAACATTCCTGTAGTTTCTAATCAACAAGAAACACCTGTGGTAGAAGCAACAGACGAAGATTTACAAAAAGATTTACAAATGGTACAAGACAGGGAGAACGGAAAGTTTGAAACTGATAAAACCGAAAAAATGAAAAAAGAATCACAGGATGTGCAAATTAGTTTAGTAGATCCTGAAAAAATGAATCCTGTAGTTCTATCTGCATTTAGAGGATTAAATGCTCTTGCTAAAAAAATGGGTGGAAGGCGTGTAGTGTTTTACAACGCTACGTCAAAAGACGCTGATTCTCCAGATGGCCGTAAGCAATACAAAATTTCTGGCTTTGTTGGAACTAATAAGAATGTAATTTTTATTCGTGCCAACGGTTCTAATGCAGCAAAAATGGCTGCTGTTTTTACACATGAATTAGTTCACTCTGTTAGAGGAACAAATGCTCAAGCATACGATGCGTTAAGAGATGCGTTTGGTGAGTCAGCAGAACAAATGGGTGATACTTACTTTACTAAAATGCATAACGAAGAGTATGTAGAACTAATAGAAGAGCAAGGAAAAACACACGAAGAAGCCGTAGAAGAATTAAAGAAAAGACATATATATGACGAAGATAAGTTAATTGAAGAAGGCATTGCAGATTTAATGGGCAACCAAGAACTTCTTAAGGCTTCTGGTGTTATGTCTTGGTTTCAAGAAAACCCAACAAGAAGAGACAGAGTAAGAGATTACTTTAAAAGAAAGTTTATAGAGTTAGGATTTTCAGGAAGTATATTAGAAAAAAATGTACTATCATTTATACAAGGGCAAAGAGCAGCAGGCCCAAAAAGACAACAAGAAAACATAGATTACATTAACAACGAAGTAGATGTAGAGTCTGATCAGGCTATGTTGTCGCTTGATGATGTGTTAAGTGATCCTAGTTATTCTGCACAATCTAGGACGTTAGATCAATTGTCAGAAGTTATACACGAAGACAAGAGAAAGTCTAGTCCTGAGCCTCGTCAGCCAGTTGATCCAGAAGAAACATGGGAGCGACTAGCAGAAAAACCTAATCCTGTATTACAAATATCACAAGACGATATAGACAGAATAAAAGATATAACAGATAAAAACTCTACAGATAAAGCAAAAAAAGATGCTGCTGGTATAACTTTGCCAACTGCAGAAGTTATTATGGATATGTTAGAGCAACCAAGCCGAGCAAGATTTTGGTATGAGTTGTCTTCTCAATCTTTTAAAGATTTGGTTCAAATACCACAAGACCAAATGAAACGATTTGTCAATTTGTTGTCAGCAACAAGTGGTGGAGAAGCACCATATCCAAACATGTTACAAGCGTTGTCTATGTTTTCTGAAATTAACAGAAGAGTTCCTATTAACACAGGAACAAGAACGCACACAACCACACTTAAAAATGCAATGGATACTGGGCCGCAGTCTTTAAAGTTTGGAAACTTTGCAAACACTTTTTTATATTTGATGGGCGAGTCTAACACCGTTCCCTTGTCTACTAACGACAGGCAAGTTGCTGCATTGTTTGATGTAAAAGAAAATGTTCTTGGATCTAAAGGTTCTCTTTATGAATATATTTCTAATTACTACTTAGCATTAAGGGATGTTTTAAATGAAAAACTTCCTGAAGGAGCACAGCCTTTTGAGGCGTGGCAGTTACAGGCTTTAGGTTGGGTAGCAATAAGAGGTCAAAAACAAGCCAGCAAGCAAGGTGTAAGTGATGATTACGCACAGTCTTTACAGACTATAATTAAGTCCTTAAAGAAAAAAGGCATATTAAAACCAGAAGAAAATGCTCTTACCATGGAACATTTTACAGGGGAAAAAGGAAAACAATTAACTTCTGCTCTTTCATCTACTGCTGATATTTTTGCTGATATGGAGTTTGCTACCGTTGAAGTGGCAACGCAAGTTACACCAGAAGGAAAAGAAGCAGACGAGTTGAACGAATGGTTAAAGACACAGGATCCAACTAAACCTTTAGTAAAACAATTTAAAAAGAAATATAATCAGATACAGAAAAAGACTTTTAAATCTTTAGGCAAAGCACCTAAGGGATCACGAAGTGTTATATCAGAACTCTTAGAATCAATTACAGGGGTCAAAGGCGTAAACATTTCTAGAATAGATTACGAAGGTGGAGGTACTTATTTAGGAGAGTTAAATCCTAACATGCGTATTCCGTTGGTTGGTCGTACTAAAGACACTTTTTTTGATTTAACAGATTCAGAAGTAGAAACATTTTTGGCTTATCTAGGAAAAACATTCAATCAAAAAGCAATGGCTTCAAGTAGATTTGAAAACATTAATCCTGAAGATAGTGTTGGAGATGCGACAAGAACATTTACAGTATTTGTAAATAGGCCTGATGCAACTGAAGCAGAAATAAATCAATTTACAAAAGACCTTGCTACTGAAATAGGTACTGATGTAAACCTAGCAAAATATGGCAATGGGTTTATGGTAGAAATAAACGCATACGACAAGGTTCCTACTCAAGAAGAAATACAATCTTTTTTAGGAAATAAATATGAAAACTTTGTAGATGATGTTACAATATTTAATGCTGCTTACAGCAGCCATTATATCGAGGAGGGTAATTATGACGAAAGAACAAGCCAAGCCATCGTTAAAAAGGGCACGAGTAGGAACATTGGAAGATCTCCAGAGGCTAGGTCTTCCCGTCAGCAGCGTCTCGATCTCAACAGGGTTGAGAGGAAACTTCTCAAAATCGCCAAAGAACGAAATGAAGGATTCAAAGGATTTATCTCCGACCTCAGAGGGGACAAGAGAATTGCAAGCCAAGGATTTGTCCTCCCCAGTAGACCAAAACCCCCAGCCGAACGAGCAGTAGACGAAGACGTTCAAGCACCAGATCTTTCTATAGACACACCTGTTTCTGAAGGAACAATACAGGCAGTCCTTCCATCCGTTTCTGATCCTACAGTAATAGCAGATAAGTTTACAGGTGTAGATTCTGTTACTTATGAAGAAGTGCTAAATCAAATACAAACTAAATATGGTGATACCATTACGAGCGAGAAAGCAGAAGAACTTGCTCAAGTTTCTTTTGATGCACATAGACTAAGTAGACCAGACTTTGCTTTAGATGTAGATGGGCCAAAGTCAGACACTCAAAGATTAATTGATATGTTGTTTGCCGAAGGAGATCCTGTATCTGTTTCAATAGCAAAAATGTTAAATGGTCAGCATCCTGACTGGGTTAAAGAAACAATGAAAGAAAAAAACCCAGCAATGCCTCAATGGCAATTCTTAACAGCATTGAAAGTATATGAAAACATACTGGCTGGGAAAGATCTCAAAGGAAGTTACATACGAAAGTTTAAAGACAGAATTAAAAAAGAAAAAAAGGGAGAAGAAAAACTAGCGAAGTTAGAAGAAAGACTTGAAAATATATCAAGAAGATATGAAGGCAAACTAAGACTCAAAGATCTTAAACTGCAAAATCTAAAAGAAAAACTTAAAAGAAAACAAGAATCAATAAAAAATATAAAAGAAAAAAATAAAAGAGAAAAAGAATTAATAAAAGAAATACAGCCAATGCTTATTGCAGAAGCACAAGACTTGCCGTTAGCAGAGAGAGGAAAACTTTTAAAACAAATTACTAATGTAAAATCTACGAGCAAGGCTATTAAACTAATAGACAAGATGCGAAGAACTGGCAAGGTATTGTCGTACAAGTTATCTGTTGACAAACTGAAAAAAGTAAATAAACAAGTTCGTAAAAAAAAATCGTTTTTATCTAGCACTACTCCTACGCCTGAGACATCTAAAAATTCCCCAGAGGAACAAGTGTCTCAGAGAGATGAAGTCATGGGTCTAGTTAAAGAAGCGGATGAATTAACAAAGAAAGCAAAAACAGGATTAAAAGATTTAGACGCTTTGCAATTAATGGAAAGAGAAGAGAAGTTACGATCTCTTCAGCAAAAAATTGTAGAAAAATACAATGCCTATGCTGGCGAGTCTTTGTATATAACAGAGGCAAGGGCAGAAAGATTAGCACAAGCAAGACGTTCTATTAAAGATGAAGTAGAACAGACAGTAAGAAAAAGAAATTTAGAGGCTGTAGAAACAGAGAAAGCAACGAAAACACCAGTTATTAAAAATTGGTTTAGGAACGCCATGGACTTGTCTAGATCTGTGAGTCTTATAGGTGGCGGTAAAGATAGTGCTCTTTATAGATTTATTGTGCCAACGCTTAGAAAAGCAGAGGCAAAAATGATTGAGAAAAATAACAGGACTATTAAGGCTGTTGACGAAGCAGCAAGAGCAGCAGGATTTAGAAACTTTAATCATTTGAGAAACTGTTGCTCTGAACGCAATGGCCGTGCAATGACACAGTACTTTACCTTTACAACAAGAAGAGGAACTGACCAAGAACAAGTAGTTCAAATAACATTAGGAGAAGCGTTGCATCTTCTTGCTATTGATCCTGACATTTTAGAAAGAATGGATGTTGAAAGAAAAAACAAAGCAGGCGATTTTATAGGAGCAAAACTTAAAATTAAAGTGCGAGATGAAGATGGTAATTTTATTAAGGATGAAATAGAAGAAGCAACATTAGATATAATTGCTTTTCGATCAGACATAGCCCAGCAAAATCCAGAGTTGGCAGATCTTGTTGCTGTTATGAAAGAGCAAATGGAACTGTCAAGAGTTGATGCATACAAAGCAATTAGAGAAGTAACTGGTACAGAGCCAGAGGTAGTACAAGGATATTTCCCAGCAGGATTAGACAGAGACAGCATAAAGAAAGATGGTACTAAGCCCTCAGCAGTTATTATAGACAACTATGGGAATGACATTAATAGTGTTTTAAATGCTCAAGGTTTTACTAAGGACAGAGTTAATAACAACGTTCCTGTTTTGTTACAAGATGGCCTTGAGTTATGGTTTGATCACATGAAAACAATGCATTCAATGTCAGAGTTTTTAGTGCCAACTAAAGACATAGACTCCATGTTAAACGATACAGAAATTAAAAAACAAATTGAAGAAGCCTATGGTGCAGATACCCTTGAAACGTTGCGAATGCAAATCTTAGCGTCTTCAAGAATGAATGCAGGAAAACCAGTAGAAACCTTAGATAGAATATTTGATGGTGCATTAGGAAATCTTGCTGCATCTGTTCTTACCATTAGTCCAAGAACGTGGGCTAAAATGTATTTTGGTGGTACAGCATCCTTATTATATTCCATGGATACTAAGTTTTTCTTAGAAGGTCTAAGACCTACCTTTAGTAAAAAATTGTATAGACAAATGATTGAAGATTCTCCATACATAAGAGACAGATTGTTTGGACAAGAAGGGTACTCAAGATTTTCTGGTCACTCTTACAACGATGGATCTCTTGAGGGAGAAGCAGAAACATTAGGCTTAAAAGACAATGCTACTTTAGAGAATGCATTAGCACAATTTTATGGAGCGTTAGCGAACACAAATAATCTTTCATTAAAAGAAAGAGGAGTTGCAGTCTACGGTGCACTTAAAGGGGTACGAGGTTCTATTAGAATATTACAGACTATTGATGCAGGTGTTTGCATGGTTGCTTACAAAGGTTATCTTGCAGAAGCAGATCAATTGTTGCCCGATGCTACGCCTGAACAAAAAAGAAAGTACGCTGCTGAAAAAGCATCTGATGCTTTAAGAGAAACTCAGAATGTTACTAGCCCAATGGACGATGCTGGATGGGCTACAAGAATAAAAACCAAATCAGGTGTTGGTAGTATCTCTAAATCTTTATTGTTATTTCAATCTGATCCAATGAAAAAAACTACCATGATAATGGAAGAATTACAGAAAAAGAAATTAGGACAAGATCATAAACTTGGAAAAGCAGTAGCAGCCGTTTCAGGGAATATGGTTGCTAGTTTTGGAGCAAACGCTTTGATTGCATCTCCATTCGCAATAGCACTTTCAACATTGTTTGGTTTTGAAGATGACATATTACAAGAAATAGAAGAAGAAGAAAGAACTGCAAGAAGAATAGTAGGTGGTATTGTTCGAGATACTACTAGTTTAATACCTATGGGTGAACCTTTAGCCAATCTTTTCCTTTCATTTACATCATCTGCTATAGGAGCAGCAAAAGATAGAGAGATTATTGGAGACGATTGGAGACTGTTGAATGCAGCAGAGCAACTTGGTAAGTTTGCTGGCCGAGATCCTTTACAGGTAGCGAGTATAGATACCATAAGTAGTGCATTAAGATCTTTTGCTAGGGGTGCTGACAAGGCTCTTGAAGGAGATTTTAGAGGGGTAACAAGACAGATGGTTGAAGCAACTAAATTGTTTGGTAACCCTTTGTATACACCAATGGCAGAGTGGGCTAGAGATTTTGAGTCTAGGAAAACTAAGGGCGATAGGGTATTGGCATTAGGTGCCTACTTTGAAAAAGCCTTAAAGGATGTTGAGAGTAAAGATATACCAGACGAAGTTAGTAGGCCACTATATAAATTTGTTGATATGTATAAAGAGTATAGATCAGAAGAAAGAAAGGTTAAAAGAAAGTATGGTACACAAGAAGAAATAAAATCTTTACCACAACAAGAACGTAACAAATTAAATGCCGAACTAGAAAATGAATTACAAGAACTTTTAGTTACATATTTAACTGAGTTACAAGAAGGAACTGGTCTTACTTCTTTGTATAACGAAGTGAAAAATTTTGATATACGTCCGTCTTTGGAAATGTCAAAAGAAAGACAGGAGAACTTTCAGAACGCAGGTTAACCTCAGAGGGTGAAGGGGCTGAGGTGACAATTGAAAAAAGAAACAAACATAAAAAGGTTTATAGCATTCTCATGTTTTCATAGTCCTTATCCCACGGCTGAGGCTATGCGTTGGGTGCTAGATGAAATAGCAGATTACAAGCCACATGTAGTTGTGTGTCTTGGTGATCTGTTTGACGCATCGGCTGCATCGGTGCATCCAGATGAAGTAAAGCATACGTTGTTAGATGAGTACGCTGTAGCCTCTAATTTTTTAGAGCAAGTAAGACGTGCTTCTCCTACCAACGCATCGTTTGTTTGGACATTGGGAAACCATGATGACAACATACAACGGTGCGATCCAAGAAGAATACCTGAAGGTTTAAGAGATATTGTGAATTGGAATAACACTCGCACCTATGGTGATGAGTTTAGAAAGTGGAAACAATATCCATATGAGAAAGGGGCACAATGTGTCTACTCTCTAGGACAGATTGGTTTTTTTCATGGCTTTGATGCAGGGAGTAATAGTGACGAAACCGAATCCTTACAGATGTCGTATGTTACAGGTGCACAACCGTGGAGGCTATGGATTAGGGGGCACACACATCGTCCAGTCCAAGTCACGCAGGCTAAGAAATCTGCACGGGTACGGCTACCCCACTTCTTTGCTAATGCAGGAACTCTCGGATTCGGTGATCAAACGCCAGAATACATGACAAGAAAAGATGTTTCTTGTTGGGGTCAAGCCATTGTTTATGGGGAAGTAAACACGGCTAAAAAATTACATGAATGCAATGGTGTTGAGTGGTCTGCTTCTACTTATGAAAGGATGGTTCCCTGTGAAAAACCAGTCGCAAGAATGGCCGAGTGTCTTAGTTGAGTGGTTAGATTCATGTGAACCTGCTGACAATGCAGAGGTGAGTTTGCATGACATACCAGATCCACAAATGATATATCAATGTGGATTTCTTGTAAGAGAAACAAATGAAAGTTTGTCTGTTGCTGGTGCATGGAAGCCAGAATGCGAAACCTTTGATTATGTAATTACTATACCTAAGTTTGCTGTTACAAAGTTAATTAAATTAAACGAAGTAGATATGTAATCACCCCCATAAATGGCTCTGCGATTTCTCATTTACAGGGGTGATTTTATCGGGGGCAAGTTTGGTTTTTTATTATACTAAAATTCTTTTCTTATGTCAGGTGAATCCATAGTTTTTTCTAAATCATCGTATGATTCATCATAAGTTTTTCTTGTATACACCGATGGAAACTTTTTCTTTTCTATATCTGATACATAGACCATAGCATCCCCTACAACTTCTGCTTGTTTTAATATTATAGAGTTTTGCTTTTCTATTTTTTCTTGCTGATCGTCTATTATTTTATTCAACATTTCTATTTCAAGATCCTTGTGATCTTTCTTCTGTGTTTTCTTTGGCATCGAGAGCCTCCCTGCTTAACAGTATTTCTGTTCTAGGTTGCCCTTCTTCCTTGGCTACCCACTTTTTAGATACGGACAAGTACACCACAGACTTGTCATCCGATATCCCACCCCATTGTGAAATAGCATCAAGAACTGCTTTTGCTACATTATCGCAGTCAGGTTTTGATACATGCCACATCTCTCCCGCAGGATCTTTTTTTCTACACAACCTTTTAGGTCTTTTAAAAAACAGTTGTAAGTCCACAAAGATATGACCATGAATTGGTAGTACCACTCTTCTTCTCTTCGCTACCTCATGCATGGCCATACCTATTGTGTCCTTGTAACCCCGTGCGTTGTTAGGGTTATACATTCGTGCTTTGCCATTGATGGATACGGCACGGGGGCGAGGCTGTGCCTTTGGCTCGCCTTCTACCACCCATGCTAGTACCTCTTCAGTCAAAACTGTACCGTCCCTTTACTCATCTCTTCCTTAATCATACCAATGTTTTTTGATAGGGTGCTGTTAGGTGTGCTAATTTTTGGCTCTTCTTTTTTTAGTTGCCATTGAAACTCTACACCCTTCCTCAATGTTTTTTCTTTCCACATACCATCTTCTCTCCACTTTTCAGTAACAACACCGTTTACTTGTTCCCCTATCTGTAGTGCATGTTCTCTATCATTGATAACTTCCATTACCTCTGAATAACCTTTTTCATTTAAAAATTTAACCCAATACCATTTGTGTCCTGTACCTTTACCGTTTTCTTTTTTATCTTCTTCAACATATTCTCTAAGTTTTTCACGCAATGCTTCAGGTCTTGGTGGCGTAGGGTATTTACTCTTTCTGTAATACAATTTGATGGCACCTCTTAGATAGAACTCATCGGTATTACTAAACTCTTTCATGTATTCTTCAAGTTGCATGGCTGTAGGTGACCAGTTTGGGTACAACTCTGACATGGTGGTGGTGTGGCTTTCATCCCAACTCATTGTTTTTCTCCTGTGCTTTTATTCTCTTCGTCATTTCTACCAAAGTATCTGTAGTTTTTATTTCAATTTCTACTTCATCAAGGTAACGCTCTTGATTAAAAAAAGTAGATGGGTAGGGAATGTATTTTTTCTCATTACCAAACGGGTACTTCTCTACCGAAACATACAGCATGGTAAATGCGTCTGCCTCTGATACGCCTGAATGTTTCATCACTCTTTTGGAGGCAGAGATGATTGCTTTTATCCCTGCTTTTTTTCCTATCTTGCGAGGGTAAATTGAATAGATTTTTTCAGCACCTATTTCAAATACTTTAGTATTAGTCGGTTCTTTATTAGTCGGTTCAAGGGGTGTCACCTGTGACACGGGGGGGGTGTCAGTAGTGACACTAGGGGGGGTTTCAATTTGACACCCCTCCTCCCACCATTGATCATTTAATTTGTACAGATTTGATGTGCTAGATCCGTTGGCTCTTGTTCTATTTTCTACCATGATCATGCCTAACGTATGCATTCTATCTATGGCTCTCATTACAGTAGATCTTGATAGGCCAGACTTCTCACTAATCCTTCTAAGACTAGGAAAACATTCTCCGCTATCTACTCCTGTATGATTTATTAATATAAGAAGAACTATTCTTTGATTGCAAGTAAGGCTTTTTTCTTCCATAGCCCTTGCCATTCTGTGCAGATTGTTCATTAAGATTCCTTTCTGTTTCTGCTTTCAGCATAGATCTTATTGATTCTTCTCTGAAAATCTATAGTGTCTATGCAAGATTTTAAAAGTGGTACTGCAAATAATATTAATTGCAACACTCGGCCGTCATCAATACCAGAACAAATAACACGGTCAGGCATACCATTGCTATCTCGTGTAACTACTGACCAGTCATCAACATCTTCAACTTCTTTTTCTTCAGCACCATTCATCAATAGTAATTGACTCGTGAGCATGGGTGTAAAGTCCCCTTTAGGTAATGCTTTTAACAATTCAACTATACGCTTTTTTCTTTTTTCGTTTAGAAATTCAGGTCGCTCCATCTTTTAACCTCCATTTCTCCTTTAGTTGTAAGCCTCCAAAGGTTTGCAAGATTGCCACTCGCAACTTTTTTAGTAAGACCAGACTTCTCAATCAAGTCCTTTTTCATTAGGGCGTTCAACGTAGCAGATACAGATTGATGTGACTTGTTTAATTCCTCTTCAATCTCTTCGCATGTTTTCATCTCTAATTTAAAGCACATCAATATTGAATGCTGTACAGATTTAGCACGAACAAAGGACTTTTTAAAAGCCTCACCGCTTACCTTATTATCAAAGCGGATTTTTTCAGTAGACTCACCTCTACCGACTGGTTTATCAAATAAAGATCTTTCTGTCATAATTCTTACTGCACCCGCTAGGGCACAGCAAGAGAAGGATAACCATCAAAACGGGATATCAGAATCCTTTATTGCTGGTTCGCTTGGTGGTTGCTGGTCTGATTCGTAGTGAACTCTTGTCCAGCCTCCATCATGTTCGATAAATACATTGCAACTTTCTCCAACTAAAGACTCTAGATCTACTGCGTCACCAGTCTTGATACCAAATACTTTTTTGAATGCTTCTCTTTTTTCCCCTGCTAATCCTTTAGATTTTAGCATAACCCAATCTTTCAATCCATACTTAAAGTCACAATCGGTATCAAATTGAACGACTAACATATCGTTACCCGCTTTGGATACGGCTTGTTCTACAGAGGTAATAGTTGCCCTAAAGTTTCCTGTTGGATGTAGTTTAAAACCTTGTTTCATTTATGCACCTCCTTGTTGTGCTATTTTATTTTTAAGATGTTGTATGCAAGTATCAGCCATTGATCTTGACATATCAGTAATGTTAGAAATTCCAAACTCCTTTTTAAAATGTGACATCATGTTGTCAAATACATCAGGATCAAACTCAGACACGTCAGATATCAACTTTCTAATCTGCTCTCTCTGTGATTCAGAACTAGATTCATTAGTGCTTACTACGGTATTGTTTGCTATCTTCCCAGATCCAGACGGCTTGTACTCAGATATATGCTGATCAACTTCGTCTTGATCTCCAGACAATATGCCAAACATTTTAGCGTAGTGATACTTCAATCCATAACTCCAAGCCTTGCCTAGTCCCTTGTCACCTCTATCAACACCCTCTCCATACCACCCAAGGGTTAGTTTGTCATCTGGGTTATCGACATTGTAATAAGTAGTGATGCCTTTTAAGACAATAAAATTATTATCTCTTGTATATGTTTCAACATCATGGCAAGTGCTAATACCAAACTTAGTAAGTAGATCTCTAACAGCACCAGTAATTTGATCATGGGTCACGGCTGAATATTGATTGTGAACCATGGACTCCTTTACTAGTGGCTGACTTAGTTGCTCTCGAACTAAATTTAATCTTTGGTGTAGGTTTAAGACTTCCTTCTTCTTAGTGGTAGTCTTCTTCGTGGTAGTACTCATTGAGTTATCGCCTCCATTTCTTTCTGTGCCCATTCAGGCAATCCTATATACCCGTTTGCCTGATCACCGTAATCAGGGTATCGGTCTTCTCTTAGGCACCAAGTAAGAATACTTAATGCTTTCTCCCAGTACATCGAACCAAACTCGATGACTTGATCATCAATATCAAATGCTTTAACTAGGTTTATTCCCTTAGTTTCTACTGCTAATATCTTGTATTGGCGTGGCTCACCACCGTACTCTTGTTGAACTGCACGAGTGTAAGCGGACGCTTGAAAGTGATACCAATAGTTAAAAAAGTTTCTGTGAAAACTAGACAGATCGGTGGTAGTTTTTACATCTATCACCATAGTATCGGTCACAATATCAGGCTTGCTTTTTAATTTTATATTAGGGTTAAAAGGGTCAGACCAGAACAACGGCTTCTCAATAACTGGATTGTCTCTAAGGCATTGATTCCAAAGTGGATGTTGTCTTATCTCATCAACGCACCCAAGTACATGTGCCCATTCATCAGCCTTCAGAATACATTCTTTATTTAGATTCTCGGTCTTGAAAGTATCCCATGCTTGACCTCTTCTGGTTTTTAATTCTGTAACCGCTATCTCTGATGCTATCTTGTCGGGCTCTAGTAGTGCTATGTGAACGGCTGTTCCTAGCATCATTGAAGATGACCGTGGCTGTGGGTTATCAAGATGATACCTAAATGCCTTTGGACACTTTTCCACTAAGATCCTTAGATCTGATTGTGAATACCCTGTTTGATTACGATAGTCTCTATCCCTCATTTTCATCCAACTCCTTTTTTACTTTTGCCCAGTATCTGGCAAGATTGTCTAATTTTTTTTGTGATTTGGTGCGAAAGAAATTAGGCCCACCATTCCACAATTTGGCCCTGTCTTCATCAGTTGCGACTCGACCTAAACGCTTAACAGTTAAGTATCGTTCGCAGTATCGGCGAAAGATTTTTAATGAGTATTCCAGAGATTCGCACATCTCGTATGTCTCATCGTTACGTTTACAATCAGACCACGCACCACGCCATATCTGAAGTGGGCCACGAGCATTTTGTGAGTCTCCTTTGGGACAGCCTGACTGGCATCTGTTCGATTCCACAGCCCAGATTGCATCCTCAATTGGTGACATATCTGGAACGCTTAGAACGAATGCTAGGCATGTTAATAGTGGTATCATTATTTTCTCCTGTGCTGTGGATCAGTCTTGAATTTGACTGTAATACTCTTTGATATGTTTCAAGCCACGAACCAAATACGCATGGCGTGGTAATGGCTTCCCGAATAGTTGAGTTTGAACCTCATCAATCTCTCTTATTAATCGGTCAGCCTCCGAATCTACTGGAATATTTATTTTCAATGCCCATCGTTTTTCATTTTTTTCTACATCACTCATTGCAATCTCCTTTGTTCTTGTTTATATTTGCAACTGAAGAATTTATTTTCTTTCTGTGCAGAGAACCCTCATTTTCATGGGGGTTTTCTATTAGGTCTAGTTCCTCAGCCCACAATTCAATATTGTCAGGACGTAAATTCCAAGGAATCAAAGAGTCTCTATGATCTACGTTGCTCATCGTGAAACCACCTTTCTTAAAATATAATTTTGTAGTACATCGCTAGATCTGAATAGTAAATCAGTATCAGAGTAACTAAGATATTCAGGCTCTGATCCATCACACTTGTCGATAAGTGCAGGCTCAAAGTCTGCTAATTCAATAGCCCAAATAGGATATTCAACATTATGTATGCCCGAAGGGTACTTGAGCATAGCAATTACGCCTTCAAACTGTCTAAGATATGTACCATCACCTAAATCAAGGTCGATGATATCTATACTGTGCTTACTTCTTTGAACCATTGTTATCCCTTTCTGTTTCTTGATTGTACTTGAGTGCCCTTTGACGGTCAAGTCGATCTTGATTTTTTAAGTCTTCCATAAATGATTCATCGTATGGTCTAATAGGATCGAAAGTATCTTCCAACAATTCATTGAAATCTATACCGTGATCTTTGGCTAAATCTTTGAGCGTTAAGATCCGACCCATTAGATCAGGATCGGTAACATACTTAAAACCAGTAAACCATTGCGAATATAAAATATGGTAGAGTTTGTCTGAAACATATTCATATATATGATTTGACATTACTTCATGTAAATCGGCGGATGCATTTGGATTACTCATCGGACACCTCCTCAGCATCGACAACCTGCCAGTCAGTAGCATCCTGCTCAATCATTTCTGGTTTACCGTCCCACAAATTTTGATCATATCGAAAATACATAGCCTTTTTAGTTGCTTCATCGTGTGAATCTGCTTCAAGAGTCATTGTTACTTGCTCTGTAATAGTTCCGTAAATGTTTAGTTTTACTTTGTATTTTTTACTCATCGGACACCTCCCTGCAAGAAACAATCGAATAATCGTCAAGACTACATGAAATGTTTGTAGGAATATTATCCCAAT
>CETC01013173.1_pt1 | contig 37216 bp, 33 predicted proteins | sample 326911 | NCBI WGS metagenome assembly CETC01 (sample SAMEA2622694, study PRJEB7988) | marine metagenome | isolation source: saline water (ENVO:00002010), including | reverse complement strand
GTGGGCACTTCTGCTAATGTAAAACAGCCACAATCACTGAGCGAAGCAGTTACAAGAAATTCTTCAACTTATTTACCTAAGTCAGAAAGCAAGAAAGATAAAACTTCCCCTGCAACTGACCGATGGAAAATTTTAGCAGGTCTATAAAACAAACTAAAATATATAAGGAGAATTTAAAAAATGTCTGTTTTACAAAAACTTACTGAAGGCATTCAAACACGCAACCTTCAGCAAGAAGGAGATGCCCTCCTCGAAAAGTGGGAGCGCACCGGACTTCTTGAAGGATTAGATAACGAGAACAAGCGTCAAGGAATGGCTCGTCTTCTAGAAAATCAAGCAGCTCAGTTGCTTAAAGAAACATCCACCATGGCTGGTGGAGATGTGGAAGGTTTTGCTTCGGTAGCTTTCCCAATCGTTCGTCGTGTATTCGGCGGTCTTATCGCTAATGATCTTGTTAGTGTCCAACCTATGAGTCTCCCTTCGGGTCTCATTTTCTTCTTGGACTTCACAACACGCTTCGACAAGCTCGGCTATGGTGCCGGCGAGTCGCTCTTCGGCGGTGGAGTTGTCGCACAGCAAATTACAGGTGGTGTGATTCTCACAGGTGATAACGCCTCTAAGGGTCCTTACAACTTGAACAATGGTTATGCTGCTGCTACAGCTAGTTCTGAAGAGAATATCCGTGAAAGAGCTGGCGCTCTCGTTGGATGGGGTGCAGTTGGACGTACAGATGTTGCGGTCGGCGCAGGACTCCAACCAACACAAGCTCAGCTGGACGAGTGGGTTCGTTTTGATCCTGATTTGTCTGGCTCTTCTGTTGCTGTTATTTCTGTCACAGGTTCTACTGGTCTTGCTCAGTTTAATACTAATGACCTTGTTGCTCTGTGTACTACCGGAACTTTAGACCAGGGTCGCCTTGTTCGACGCTTAAGTCAAATTTCTACCGGTTCTACAGGCGAAACGCCTGGTAACGGTAACTGGGAAGCTCTTTTGGTGTTTGAAGCAACTACAGCAAATGGTCTCTTCGGAAATAACGGTGGACTTCTGCACGAGCTTACAGGTGGAACAAATGTCACTGGTCTCGGTCTTGGATTCCCAATTGATGATAACTTCGTCGATGGCGGAGCCCTTGGTTCGGTTGTTGGTGCGACTGCCTGGGAACTTGAAAATAACGGAAACCTCCCTGAAATCGATATCAAAGTCGATTCGGTCGCGGTTACCGCTATGACGAAGAAGCTCAAGGCTAAGTGGACACCAGAACTTGGTCAAGACTTGAATGCTTACCATAATCTCGACGCTGAAGTTGAGCTTACAAGCATCCTTTCGGAGCAAATCGCTCTTGAAATCGACCAGGAAATCCTTGAGGACCTTATTAAAGGTGCCAAGGCTGGTACTTACTACTGGAGTCGTTCACCGGGTCTCTTCGTAAGAAAAGATACTGGTAAAGAAATCGGCGCTGCCTCGGCTGCTCCTGACTTCACTGGTACTGTCAGCGAATGGTACGAGACACTTCTCGAAACCGTCAATGACGTAAGTGCTCAGATTCACCGCAAGACGCTTCGCGGCGGAGCTAACTTCCTCGTTACTTCCCCTGAAGTTGCCAATATCATGGAATTCACCGCTGGCTTCCGCGCCACTGTGACTGCTGATGATAAGAAAGGTCAAGCTGGTACTGTTAAAGTTGGTACATTGAATAACAAATGGGACGTCCATGTTGACCCATACTTCCCACGTAACGTTGTTCTTGTTGGTCGCAGAGGTTCTGGATTCCTTGAGTCTGGATATGTCTACGCTCCATACGTGCCACTTCAGGTCACACCGACTATCTTCGGTACTGAAGACTTCGTGCCCCGTAAAGGCGTGATGACTCGATACGCGAAGAAGATGGTCCGTCCTGATATGTACGGATTGGTTATTGTCCGCGATCTCCTCGGAGGCGCAGGCGCAACTAGCTAATAGTTAAAGCGTTTCGTAAAAAGAGCCCCGGTTGTTGATTCAGCCGGGGTTTTTTTATGCAAAATAAACATCCCATTCAGCTGTAATAGAGCTACTTACATGGTAGGGGAAACCTACACCATACAGTTTTTAATACGATTATAAATGGAAAAACCAAGGGAGGATTTTAAACTATGGGATCGAAAAGAGTAGGCTTGGCACGGACCCAAGCATTAATTGAAAATTTAAAAAGAGACTTGCAAATGAATGGTTCAACTATTCAAGGTGCCGAAAGACAGGTCATTAGACTAACAGGCGCTGGCGCATCACAGGCGCTCACATCCAAAGACTCGGGTGCATTGGTAGTTATGGCTGGAGCTGACGCTTCTACCATCACATTGCCCGCAGTTCAAGCAGGAGCCGAATTTGAGGTTTTTGCTTTTACAGCATTTAATCACGTTGTTAACGGTGGAGACAGCCTTATTTATGGTGGAATTTATGATAATCAAAACGATTCTAGCGATACTAATGTTGATCGATCAGCAGTCAATGCTGCATCGTCAATCACGCTACAAAACGCTGCGGTTGGAGATTGCTTAACGTTTATCTCTGATGGCACCAACTGGTATGTCAAAGGATGGCTAAACGATACACCATCTGTCTCGTAATCTATAAAATATAAATCTATATTTATCCCCCTTCTTCGGAAGGGGGTTTTTTTTTGTTTTTTGCTTTATTAATAACTATTTACCTTATCAAAAGGAGCTTATTATGGGCAAGAAACGACGCAGAATGCATTCACCAAAATTTATCAATCATCCGTCAAACAAATGGGGAACAACGACAGACACCACAACAACCACGGAAGATGTTGTTACTACAATCCCTGAAACTGTCGTCACTCCAACTCCCGAGCCAGTTGTTATTGCTACACCGGAACCAGTTGAAACTACAACAACTTCTACTACAACTACGACCAAAACAACGACAACAACCAAGAAGCCAAAAACTACAGGCACTAAAGCCACGACGACGACAAAAAGAACAACGCCTCGAACAGGTACAAAGAAAACTCGTAAATAAGTCTTCTTGATAAACCGGGGTTTTTTATCTTTATGTGGTTTGCTATACTATTTACTCTGATATAGGAGAATAATATTAATGGCAGTTCCTGTTTTAACTCCCGCAAGCCAGACATCTACGGTTATTTTGCCGGCAACTGGCAACACTGATACGGCAGCTAGTGGCTCTCTTTATGCACTTGGCGTGTATGTGGATGATACCTCTGATCTTTACGATATTAACTTTATCTCAGGAGCATCAGATCAAGTAACATATACTTATCGTAAGCTCGGAGGTGCAATATTAGATATCGAGCTTACAGAGAAAGACGTATATTCTCACTATGAAGATGCTGTCTTAGAGTATTCATACTTGGTGAATATCCACCAAGCTAAAAACACCCTTCCTAATGTTCTGGGTGCTCCAACTGGTACTTTTAACCAAGATGGAGAGCAAACATCAGATTCCCCTCTTCTAGGCACTACTGCCTCTCTACAGTATCCTCGCTTTTCTTTTGGGTATGCCCTTAGAGTTGGCGACGGAACGTCTACAGAGGCGAATATTGGGGGTTCTACGCCAATCTATTCTGCTTCCTTTGATACCGTCCCTGATCAGCAAGATTATGACCTTCAGAGTATCTTAGAGAATCAATCAGCTACAGAAGCCGGTTCGTTATTTTATCAAGAAGTGGGAAATAAAAAAGTCACCATCCGCAAGGTATATTATCGCACTCCGTATGCGATGTGGCGCTTCTATAGTTACTATGGAGGGTTAAACACTGTCGGAAATATGTCTACTTATGGACAATATGCGGACGATTCACAATTTGAAATTGTGCCTGTGTGGCAAAATAAACTTCAAGCAATGGCGTATGAGGATGCGATTTACACAAGAACATCACAATACTCTTATGAAATTCAGAACAACAGATTGAAACTCTTTCCTACTCCTGAATCAGGAGATCCCGTAAAATATTGGATTGAATTTACCGTTAAAGATGATCCTTGGACCGAATCTGCTTCTGCTGAAGATGGAATGAGCGGTGTAAACAACATGAACACACTTCCCTTCTCTAATTTGCCGTACAACAGCATTAACTCTATTGGTAAACAATGGATTCGAAGGTTTGCTCTTGCAATTTCAAAAGAGACTCTTGGACAGGTAAGGGGCAAGTTTGGTACAATTCCCATTCCCGGCAATGATGTAACTTTAAATGCAAGCGACTTGCTTTCACAAGCCCAGGCAGAGAAAGATGCGCTTCGAGAAGAGCTTAAAACAGTGCTTGATGAATTAACATATGAAAAGTTAAGCGAGAAACAAAACAATATCAGTACCACAGCTCTTGAAACCATGCAAAAGATACCTGTTGGTATTTTCCAAGGATAGGAGGATAACTTGTGCCAAAAGACAAATGGAAACAACCTACAAACCCTCCACCTCCCATGTTTCTTGGAGAGAAAGAGCGAAATTTAGTTAAGCAAGTTAACGATGAATTAATAGAGCGCGTCATTGGACAACAAATTCTCTATTATCCTATTAGCTATGAACATACAAATTATCACCCTGTATACGGAGAGGCAATAAATAAAAACTTTCTTTCCCCAATTCGTGTGTATGCGTTAATTGAATGGGGAGGTCTGGAAACAACCACAGATCGCCTTGGGCTTGATAAGATGTATTCGATTACTGCTCACTTTCATAAACGTCGTTTAACAGAGGATCAAGACTTGTATGTCCGCGAAGGTGATTTTGTTTTATACGACGACGATTATTATGAAATTGTAACTTTATCCGAACCAAGAGAAATATTTGGACAAGCAGGCAAGAGCATAGAGATATCAGCCACTTGTATCAAATCGAGAAAAGGATTATTCGATGCCAAGTAAAGACCCTAATGTAAGTGAAGAATTAATAATGCCTTCTACCATTGAAGATATCGATGCAGCAATGCTGGATTATCTCAAGAATGACCTTAAGATCAGCACCAGGACTAACCAAGGGTTTAAAGAGGTGCCTATTATTTGGGTTGCTGCCGAACGCGCTGCTCAAATCAAAGACCATAAGGATTTGAGGAATGAAACAGGAGCCTTAATCTATCCTCTGATGACTCTCCAAAGAAACTCTATCGTCAAGGATTTGTCTAAGAAAGGTTCTGTTTTCGGCAATATTCCACCTGTAGCGGATGCAAAGGGAGGTTCTATAACCATCGCCCGCCGCTTGCAGCAGAAAAAAACATCTGAATTTGCTAACGCAGACTCTAAAAGATTATATGGGCAAATTAACTTTAAAACACAGAAACAAAATAAAAAGATCGTTTATACAACCTATACCGTTCCATTACCTGTATACATCACTGTGAATTATACAGTATCTATCACTACGGAATATCAAGAACAAATGAATGATATTATAACTCCCTTTATTACTGTACCAGGAGGCATTAATTATTTTCAGTTAAAGAGAAATGGTCATCTATATGAAGGATTTATAGAGTCAGACTTTGCTGTAGAAAACACAGTAGAAAATCTTCAGCAAGAGGAAAGAAAATTTGTTACTAATATTAATATACGCATTTTAGGTTATTTGATAGGAGAAAACAAGAATCAAGAGTCTCCTAAAATAGTTAAAAGAGAAAATGCCGTAGAAGTTCGCTTCCCACGCGAAAGGGTGGTTTTAGGCGACATCCCGGAGGATGGTGCAGATGGAGCATTTTATAGACCTTAAAAAGTATTTTGGCAATTTGCCTAACTATTTATAAGAGAATAAAATTATATTCTTACCACTTGTTATAATAGGAGAAAAAAGAATGTCCGTTAAAAAATATAAATTTGTATCCCCTGGAGTTTTTGTTTCTGAAATTGACAATTCTCAATTACCAGAACAACCCGCAGATATTGGACCTGTGGTTATTGGTCGCTCCCAGCGCGGACCAGGCATGAAGCCTGTAACAGTCGAATCATTTGCTGATTTTATTAATACTTTCGGCAACCCTACCCCTCAAATTAACACTGGTGATGCATGGCGAAATGGTCCCATCACTGGTCCTACCTATGCTGTTTATGCAGCACAAGCGTGGTTAAGAAATAACAGTCCTTTGACGTTTGTTAGGCTTTTAGGGGAAGAAGACCCACAAAAAGAAACCGCAGGAGCAGCCGGATGGTTCACACGAGATACAGACGGTGACTTTAACGGAAATGCAGTCGATGGCGGCGGCGCATACGGATTATTTATTCTTCCTTCTTCTTCAGTCTCTGATGCTCAAGTCGATGACTCGGGCGACCCGATACTAAAAGGACGAACTCAAATGACTGGTGGTCTTGCTGCAATTTGGTATTGCAACGAAGGATACATCACTTTGACAGGTTCTCTGGCAGGTGCTGGAGCAGCAGGAGCTGGAACTTCTAGTTGTGGTGTGTTAGTCAGCAGTGAAAGTGGCAAAAAAGCTTTTACAGCAGAGATCTTTAACAGCGCTAACGCTTCCCAAGGAAAAGTAAATTTCTCTCTAACAAGAACAGACGATAATTACATTAGAAATGTTTTCAACACCTCTCCTCCTCAAACTAACAATCGTATCACTTCAGATTATTCTAATATATTCTTAGGAGAAAGCTTCGAAAAGCATATTGACCAATCTGTTCGTATAGTTTCTGGTGCGTTCGCCGTAGATGGACAGCCTAACGGGGTGGTAAGCAGACCGACTGACTATTGGGGCGTTATCATGCCTCTTAAATTGTCGGGTTCTTCTATTGAACAAGGAGATTTCCGAAAGCAAGCCCAAGCAGCTCAGACAGGTTGGTTCTTCTCGCAAGATATTGTACCACGACCTGGGGAGATTCCAAATGCTCTTACGCCGGTCTCGGGAAATGCTTATCAAGCTCAAAACATGCCTAAATTGTTTAGACTTAAGGCGCTCTCTAAAGGAGAATGGGCTTCAAAAAACCTTAAAGTATCTATTGCCAATATTAAACAATCTTTTAACAGCAACTATCCTTATGGTACTTTTTCGATTCAACTAAGAAGGCTTGATGACAATGATTCAGCCGTTCAGATTGTTGAACAATTTGATAACTTGAGCTTAGATCCTGATTCGGCTAATTACATCTCTAGAAAAATTGGTGACCGCTACCAAACTTGGGATAACACCAACAAGCGATACATCGAATACGGAGATTATGCCAATCAATCTAAGTTTGTCTATGTTGAGGTAGATCCTGGTGTAGCTAACAAAACCACCGATGGCGAAAGATTGCCGTTTGGTGTGTATGGTCCTCCTACGTGGAAGTCCATTCAGTTTAGAAGCGGCGCACTTGCCCAGACCTTGGACAATCTCTCTGGAGAACTAACAACTGCGGCTGTTTATAGTACGGCAGTAACAAATGTTGCATTTCCTGACGCCGGCGGACGAGGCACAATGGGCGGTGAACCGATATATGCTTCCGGCCCAGGTGCCGCTGAAACATTTATAAGTCTTAACGATGTAGATCCAGTAATGGACTGGTCTGTTGGCTCGACAAAGTTGAATGCCCTTACTGGTACTCTAGAATTCCCAAGAACGTATGTTCGCGTGAGTAGTTCTACTGGAAACAGCAATTCGCCATCTGCGGTTTATTGGGGATTTGACAGCTCTCTTGGAGCCACTTCACCAAGTATTTTTGCAAAATCTACCTTGGATGTTGTATTGCCCAAGCCAGCGGGACAAGATGATTTTACTGTAGCTGAAGACGGTCCTACACAATATAGTTGGATTTTTACACTTGATGATATCACGCAGAGAGTGTCAGGCGCAGTAGGCACTGGTTATACGGGAGACAATATTACGCCTAATGCAATCTATGTTTCAGGTTCTCGTGCTAATGGACTTTCTGTAACCTCTATTTCCAGCAGTTGGCAGAAGTTGTTAGATTTAGGATTCAACTCTTTCACATCCCCTCTCTTTGGTGGAACCGATGGGTTGGATATTTACGAAAAAGAGCCGTTCAACAATACAGATGCTCTATCAACCTCGGCAACAGAAGCTAACAGCTATGCTTACTACAGCACCAAAAAGGCTATTGATTCTATTACAGATCCAGAAGTTGTTGAATACAACCTAGCCTCACTCCCTGGTATTACCAATACAAAGCTCACCAACTACTTGGTTGAAACCTGTGAAAGCCGAGGAGATGCACTGGCAGTTGTAGACTTGCAAGATGTATATGTACCTGCTGTCGATTATGGAGTCGGCGGCGCACAAAGAGGTAATGTTAATACCTGTATTACAACTCTTAAGAATCGCCAACTCGACAGTAGTTATGCTTGTGCATACTATCCCTGGGTTCAGATTCAAGATACTATCAACGACATAACTCTCTGGGCACCACCTTCAATCGCAGCGCTAGGAACTTTCTCAAGTTCAGAGTCTGACTCTAAACTTTGGTTTGCACCAGCCGGATTCAATCGCGGTGGTCTCACTGAAGGTTCTGCGGGTATTCCGGTGGTTGGGGTGAGAGATAAGCTCACCTCTAAGCAAAGAGACAAGCTATACGAGGTGAATATTAACCCTATCGCCTCATTCCCGGCAGAAGGTATTGTGATTTTTGGTCAAAAGACCCTTCAAGCTACCCCCTCTGCCTTGGACAGAATTAACGTCCGCAGATTGATGATTTTTGTGAAGAAGCAAATTTCCCGAATTGCCAATAACATTCTTTTTGAACAGAATGTACAGGCTACTTGGGATGGATTCCTCGCAGCCGTCAATCCTTTCCTCAGTTCTATTCAATCGGATTTCGGCTTAACGGACTTTAAGGTTGTTCTTGATGAAACAACCACAACCCCTGAGTTAATTGACCGAAATATCTTATACGCTAAGATTTTCCTCAAACCTGCCCGTGCGATTGAATATATTGCAATTGATTTCAATATTACGAACACGGGAGCTTCATTCGAAGACTAAAAACTACTTTCATAACTATTTACACATAAGGAGAAAATAAAAATGGCATTTTGGGGAGGACAAGGAAACGCAATGGTTGATCCGAAGCGATCATTTAGATGGCTCGTAACTTTCGGAACCAAGCATAATAAATTACACGATTGGTATGCTAAATCAGCAAATAAGCCAAGCTTTACGGTAGGTGAAACTCCTCATAGGTTTGTTAATCACACTTTCTTTTACCCAGGAAGAGTGGAATGGCAAACAATTGACATTGTTTTAGTGGACCCTGCCCGCGAAAATGACAGCTCGCTGGCATTGATGCAATCTCTGCAAGAATCCGGTTATTACAACCCTACCGATCCTCTTTCGGCAACTAGCACTATCACGAAGCGCAACGCTGTCAAGGCACTCGGTGGGCAAATTTTTCTTAAGCAATTAGGGCAAGATCGTAATGACATAGTGGAAACCTGGACTCTTATTAATCCATGGATTAAAGATATTAAATTTGGTGATTTGAATTACGAAAGTGAAGATATGGTAGAAATTACCTTAACAGTCAGGTATGATTTTGCTACACTTACAGCAGGAGTTCCAACTAAAACAGCTTCTACTCCAAAGAAATAATAATCACACAATAAGAGGTAACAATGTCTAGAAACAATATGGACCGTCTTGGGGGAGACGATAAGTCCCCCGGCGGTGCAGATGCACCTTTGTCTAATGTCCCCATGGACACCACTTCTCAACCACTTAGCTTTTCGGTCCCAACCGAGCACGTTGAGCTACCTTCAGGTGGGAAATATTATCCCGAGAATCACCCTCTTCATAACGCGGAAACAATTGAGATTAAATATATGACCGCGAAAGAAGAGGATATCTTAACTTCTCCTAGTCTGTTAAAGAAAGGGCTTACAATCGAAAGATTGCTCAGAAGTATCATTTTGGATAAAAGTATTGACCCTCAAAACTTACTTAGCGGCGACCGCAACGCAATTTTGGTTGCAGCCAGAATCACAGGATATGGAGAAGAGTACGCAGCTAAGCTTACTTGTCCTTCATGCTATACTCCTAACGATTGGGCAGTAGACCTATCCGCCGTAATGGATTCCTCTAGAACGACCTTTGAGGATTCTCCATACAACATTACAGCAAACGAAGACGGCACTTTCGTCATTAACCTTCCAAAGACAGATTTAAATGTAACTGTAAAGTTGTTAACTGGTAGAGATGAGAAAATGATCGCTTCTGCTATTGAAAAAAGAAAAAAACACAAGCTTGATGAAAGCCAATTGACTGAACAATTAAAGCAAATGATTGTTGCAGTGAATGGAAGAGAAAACCCCGCCGAAATTGATCAATTTATTAATTTTGTACCAGCATTTGATTCTAAATATTTGAGAAATGCATATGCTGCCCTGGTTCCTAATATCAACATGAAGCATGATTTTACCTGCTCAGCCTGCGATTACAATGATGAGGTGGAGGTTCCGCTTACTGCGGAGTTTTTTTGGCCTAAGTGACCAATATACTGAAATGGTATATGAGGAGCTTTTTCAGCTAAAACATCACGGTAACTGGAGCTTCATTGAGGCTTATAATTTGCCGATGGTATTGAGAAAGTGGTTCTTAAGGCGTTTGGCTAAACAGTTCCAAGATGAAAAAGATCAAATAGAAAAAGCTCAGAGGAAGAATCACTAGACGCATGCCTTTGGAGACAAAAGTCTCCAAAGGCATTATTTTATTAAATAACTATTTATCAATAGAGAGGTTTGTTTATTATGAAAAGCGACAATGAGCTAGTTTCGCAAGTTTTAGACTTAGGAGCTAATCGAAAAGGCGAGATAACTGAAACTTATTTAGGAGCCATTGGTACAGGTATCAAACAAATGATTGCATGGACCTTTGGCGAAAACATTTTCTTTCCTTCTAAGATAAAAGGCACACGCCGCGAAGTAGATTCGTTCATGAACGCATTGACTGGCGAGCGGCGATATATGCAGGCTTACAAGCGCTACGGCTTAAATGATCCTCGGACTTACGATAGTAAGTATTTGCTCGACGACGCCATCAAAAATTTTGAAAGGACAACAAAATTAAAATGGCCATTTAAATAAAAGGGGTAGAGTTAAATGGCAAACGGTGATGACGACAACAGTACTATGAGTCAAGAAGAGTTTAATAAACTCTTAGACGCAAAACTTAAAAGACAGACGAAATCTAACGAACAAATAAAAGAAGAGATCGCGCTGCGTCAAACTTTATTAGACTTGATGGATGATGAGATTGGTTACTTTGAAAAGCAAGAAGCCGCTGATCTCCTAAGAATAAGGCAACTTAAACACGAGATCAAAGCTCAAACGGATCAGATGGATAAGCTTCTTGAAAGACTAGCCACTGAGAAAGATCTCACAGATGAACAGCGCCAACGAATGCTCGCACAAGCAGCGGCATTTGCGAAAACCGCCGCCGCCTTGGAAAAGAAAATTGCTCTTCTTAAGGAAGCGAAGAAAGCCGCTGGAAATGTAGGTGAGCAGTTTGATACGTGGCTTGGCAAACTTCAACTCAATGACTCTTACTTAAAAACCTTTAGTGGAGGTCTTGTTAACGCTGCTTTTCAAGCCGGCGGTCTTCGTAGAGCATTTGATGAAATTGGAAAGACCTTGGCAAAGCGCTTGTCTCCAAAACAAATTATTGGAACTTTTGTAGGTAATATTGAACAACAAACGACTCAGATGGTCGGTAAAGCCTCCAGCGCTTTCGCTGATTTTACGGGTCAAACAATGGAAAGGCAAGAGGACTATAGAGGAAGCATTGTAAAAGTTGCCAGAGCCCAAGCAACTCTTGGAGTAGGAATCATTGAAAACACCAAGACTTTCACTGACTTATATACTTCATTGGCAAGTTTTAAACATCTTAATAAAGCCACTCAAGAAGAACTAGTCCAAACAGCCAACATACTTAAGAGATTTGGTGTAGATGGAAAAACATTTGGACAAACAATAGAGTTTGCTCAGCTGGCTTTGGGGAAAACTGTCCCTGAAGCGCAAGCGCTTACTAGAGAAATGGCAAGCTTTAGTAAACAGCTTAAAAAGTCTGCCGGTGAAGTGATGAAAGATCTTACTCGCATGGAAGGTGTTATTGCTGAGTTTGGTGCTCGCGGCGTAGAAGAATTTAAAAAACTAGCTAAAGCAGCTGATACAGCAGGTGTGTCTATAGATACTGTCGCATCTGTAGGTAAGAATTTTGATTTCCTAGAAGATGCCGTACCTAGAATAGCTCGTCTTAATACTTTATTAGGGCGTAACGCTCTAGATGCAATGAAAGTCATGCGTGCTCCTCTTGAGGAACGTAGTCGCATGATATTAGATGCCGTCAAAAAGACTATGAATCTAGAATCGGCTGAAGCCCGTCATAATAAAATTTTGATTGCCCAACATCTGGGATATAGAGATGTTGGGGAAATGATGCGTATGGTAAATAACCAAACTAAAGAGCTTACCGAAAGTCAAAAGCAGCTTAATGCCAGGGGTCTTACTCAAGAGAAATTAGCCGAACTTGCTGAAAATGCCACCCCTCCTTTGACGGTGTTGTCCGCAGCTATGGAACAATTTGTTATTTTCTTGTTTCCCTTAATTGATATGCTCAGAGAAGTTACAACATATTTGGCGGAGAATGTTTCTACCGAATTTATGGAGTTTGCAGGTGTAATTATTTTGATTTCTCTGGGTCTGAGTCTTATTTCGCTTGCCTTCGGAGGCATCTTTAAAGTGATAGGTAAGTTAATAAAACTTACGCCTTTAGCTGCTATAGGAACCAAAGCGCTGACAACAGCAACGGGCGGTCTTGCCGTCGCCGCCACCGCCGCGACTCCCGCAATGGCGGCGCTATCTAGAGCCTCAATGGGCTTTATCATTCCTATGACTATTATCGCAGTTGCTATTGCTGTTGTGGTTGTGGAATTGATTGATTTTATGAAGGTAGCTATCAAAGCTGGTGTTCCTATTATGGACTTAGCCCTCGCCGTCACGGCGCTGGGATTTGCGTTTGCAATGTTGGGGAAAGTGGCGTTGCCTACGCTATTAGGTGCCGGCGCTGTCGCCATCGGAGTCGGAGCTTTGGCTGTTGCATTTAACCTTTTCTCTTCAAATAATCTTAACGCCGTAGCTGTAACATTTAAAAGCATGGCTGCTGTTGTTGCAAAAAATCGCAACCCATTTTTCTTATGGGCTCAAGGTATTAAAGACTTTGCAAGTGCTGCTTCGGACTCTAAGGAAGACATTGAGAACATCTCTAAGTGGATTGCCAACATGAACCAATTGAATAGAAAGGTTGGCAAAGTGGAAGTCATTGAGTCGATGACGAAGTTTACCACTACAAGCGTAGAAGGAATAAAAGAAGCACGAGCTTTGATTCATGAGTTAAGATTCGGTGGCGCAGAAGATACTGCCAAGGCTATAGAAAACATGATAAACGCATTCAATACTAAAACACAAAAAATGTTGCTTGCTGCAATGCCTAAAGATATCGTTATCAAGCTAGATGACTACGAAATGGGTCGATGGGTGAGACGTAAGAATAAAGAACAATTAAGGAAACCTAACTAATGCCTAAAAAAATAAAACCTGACTTCATGGATTATAATGATTCTTTTGGTATTTGGAAGAGGCGTCTTTATAACAACAATGGACTTCACAAGCTGCGCTTTTATGACATCACCAGAGGCACAGAGTTTACTTTTGTCGGCGGCGTTGAGGACTTTTCTGACAGTTATACGTCTAACTGGACTGATGATGACGTTTATGGTAAACAAGATCCTATGGCAATCTTCGCTAACACACGTAGAAACATATCTCTCTCTTGTGTGTTGCCTGCCTATTCTTTCGTTGAAGCAGAGGAAATTCTCGCTAGATGTCAACTGATAGCATCAGGGATGTATCCTGATTATACACGTATCAATGGAATCAAGCTTTTAAAGACTGCGCCTCTGTGGAAGGTAAAATGGGGAAATTTAATTACAGGCGGAAGACAAAACTATGGAACCGCAAAGCGTTCAGGCTTAACATGTAGAATAGATTCATTTGAGTACACTCCAGACTTAGAAGCTAACGTTTCTGTACTCGGCTCCTTAGCGCCTATGGTAACAAGAGCTAGCTTTTCTTTAACTCCTTTCCACGAACACACCGCTGGTACAACTCACAAAAAGGCGGTGCGCCACTTTCCTTATAATCAGCGCAAGTGGAGCGACCAAGGGGGCATAGCAGATCGTGGTATGGGCGACATCGCCGGCTTAGAGCAGCCAATCTATAGACTGGGAGTGGATAGCGTAGGGCTAACTATAACCCGCGTTGAGAAAGGGAAAAACAAAGGGAAATACATGGTCATTACGAACCCTCAAAAAAGCTCCAATACTACTGCCGAAGGCTACATAATTACCGAGAACCTAGCCAATGCTCTTAAGAATAGTGGTTATTATGCAGACCCGCTAAATCCCAAGAAGGGCGTGGAAGACCCGAGGGTGCCTGTTTCAGCTTTGCGAGATTACGAAGAGGGAAGAAAAGTTATTAAAGCGCTGCAAAGACAATACATCAAACAAGTAATGGACCCCAATGTCGAATGGGAAAAGAACAAGTACTAAGGATTCACTCATATGCGAAGAAACAACTTAAGAAATAAATTTGTTAATGATACTGTAGAATACAGGAATATCTTAAAAAAGAAAAAAAGAGACTTCATTGTGCAGTTTAAAACCCCTATTCTGGAACATATTGAGCCCGAAGATTATGATTTATTAGATATTGATGTCTATACGTGGCAACTTGGAGATCGTCTGTTTAAACTTGCCCACCAGTATTATGGTAGAGCAGACGCATGGTGGCTTATAGCGATGTTTAATAATCGCCCTACCGATCAACACTTTAGACCAGGGGACGAAGTTTATATCCCTACTAATTATTTACAAGTCTTGCAACTCATAGATATTACTGACTAAAACGAGATATAATGGCACCTTTTAACATTAGAAAAGCTCCCAAGATAGAACAATTTATGCGATTGTACTTGAACGATCCGGCTACTTACTTGTTTCAAAAACCTGCCTCAAAGGTGATAGATTTTTCTGGAAAAAACGATCCCATTAAAGAAGCAGAGAAATCAAAAGAAATATTTAAAAAAGTTGTAGGTTCATTATTTTTGGACGATCCAAATCTAAAGGTGACGATAGGAGATATACCAGGAGCCAAAGGAACCGCTACTGCGCCAGTCCCATCTATCCCCGGTTTCGATGCGAGTGATATGAGAAATCTTTTCAAAACCGTCTTCGAAGGGAACGGTCAAGAGCAATTTGATCTCCACAGATCCATATCGTGGGCATATTACTTGTTGTGGTATCATTTGAAAAAAGATATTGATGCAGGTGACGAGAAAGAGATAAAAAGAAAACTAAGGATATTATGGGAAACCGAGTGGGAACGCACACCCAAAGACGGCATACAATTAGCTAAAGTTTTCGGCGGAGGCATGACAGAAAGCGATGCTAGTATTCATTCCGTATCCGACGCCCGACGATGGACTAATTCCAAAACAGGCGAAAAACTTCCTTCTAATTTAATTATTCCACCCCCTACTAAAACTCCCAACAACACAGTGCCAGCAGTAGGCGTATATTGGCGAGAAAATGGATTGCGTGGTTCAGAGATAAAAAACGCTCTTGCCACTAATGATTCCTCCCTAAGTGCAGAAGGTTTTACTAGTGCTCTTAAAAGCAAATTGCAAAGCAATGGTAATGTTTATCGTACATATGGAAGCTTCCGCATTTGTGCTTATTTTGAAAGGCATCGCTTAGATACTGTAGGTCAAAAAGACTTTTCAATAGTTAGAAGAGCCCCGAAATGGCTCAATGAACAAGTCGGACACCTGACGCCTAACGGTTTTTATTGGAACCGGGCAAGCAACTTTCCTGATAGAATAAACCTGTTGTATAAAGACGCGGAAGACAGAGCGGATAAAATCGCTAGAAGCTTGGGGATAAAACTGGCAGACATGGACGTAGCTAGATCACAATATGGTCGCGCTTATCCTGGGTTCCCCGTCAGACAGCACACCTGGCGAGATACTAAGCTCTTCAACGACTTTGATGATATGATTTCTATGTATACGGACAGTGGCGATGACGGAACAAGGTTGATCTTTCCTGCTAACCTAAAAAAGCCCAAGGATTATTATTCACCCTATTTAGACAAAACGTACTCTACTACCGATGGTTGGCGCTATAGAAATTTTGGATATTCTGGCGGCGGCGCTATGCACAACATGAACCCCTGGGACGAAAGAATTCCACAATGGAGCAATATCGAAGAGGAAAGATACATATTAGATGAAAACAATAAGGCACTCACCGAGAAGATTATGGACCCAGGTAACTACGCAGTAGGGCTCAGCGAACATAAAAAAATACTTAACTCTCGGTCACGGCAGCAGCTTTGGGTGGCTTCTGCTATGGACCCTGAGATTGTGCAGACATCTATGCATGAAGTTGCGTGGTTTACATTGCTTGAGCCAGGACGCTATCCTGCTTTACAACCCTCTCAGGCTCTTCTTAACAAGTGCAAAAAAGCAGACGCATGGGAAGCCACTACTTTTACCGACGATTCTATTATTTGGTCTCCTCATAAATATAATGACGGACGACTAGGGTACGCCAAGTGGATGTCTAACGATAACACAGACAACGAACACGGTGGAAAAGTTGCTCAACTTTATTCTTGGGACCAAGATTCTGCCAAAGATGTATCCGAAGGGAAAGAGGCATGGGACAATGAAGGTGGTATAACCGTTAGAGGACAAAAACAAACGAATCCACTAACTCAGATGCAAACACTTCTCCAAAAGGGAAGCGCCTGGGGACGAGCCATCGGTAGACACAAAAATTATAATATGTTCGGTTGGATGTCCTCTATGTGGTATCACGGGGAGGGGAACTCTGACCGCAGGAAGGTACGATTGACAGCCCCTCGTTTCATGGCTATGTTAAATGGATTTTATAATTTCGATCCTATCTTTTCTAGACAGTTGCGATTCTCTATTACTCCAAGCTTGAGCTTTGAGTGGACCAAGTGGGAACTTGTAGATAGTCTCTATAATATTGAGTATGTCTCGTGGTTAGAGTGGAACACCCGCGACCAAGGCGGCGTCGGCTCCCAGGTCGCCACGAAAGGACCTAACGCCGGTTTACTGCCTCCCGCAGGACTAGATGAAGGACGCCGTTTGCTGCCTATTTTTGAGGTAGAGTGGAATTATTTCTTTCTTCAAACCATGCGACTTACTTCTTATTTCTTGTCTATGTTTATGGAAGGAATCTTTAGCTATGGTGATGATCAAGGCAGAAATTGGCTTCCTTTTAAAGATGGCGATATAAATGATTCATTCATTGCTAGTAAATATGGAAAGAGACGAAAAGGACACGGCTGGGATGAGTGTACTGTCTCTAATTTCTATAAAATTTTGGTTTCTACTATATACCGGGCTGTCTTTTCATTTGCTGAGTTTGAAGCTGAAATTGAAGCTATTAAAAAAGCCAACGATGCTTTATCGCCCGACGATCCCAGAGTTTCAGAAGACCGAGAAAATGTCGTACTAGATAACATGCAGTGCTTTCTTTTGAACACTGCCGATGTTTTTGCTAAAATTCACCAAGTAGACAAGGTTGCCAATAAGTTTAGAACCCATTACTTGTTTACCAATGTTAAGGGTCCAAGTTCCAACTTTGCTAACTTAATTGGCTTCAAGCCAGAATCAACCACAGCTTTCTTAAACCTGTCTTCTAAAGATTTGGCTCAACTACAACCAAAAATTCGTCTTTTTAAAGAAAGAGTTGTGTATGATACAGATGTAGATCAATACGGCAATGCTTCTACCGGAGACCAAACAGGAAAGGTTCTGTATCGCAACACCTACGAAGTCCCTATCTTGTTTGACCCTGTTGCCCTGGGCTCTTATGATGTAGCGCGTATAACGGCAGCAGGAGGACGCCAGCCCGGCGGCGGAATTCAAGAAATACGCTTCTCCCAACAAGGAGGACAAGAGATTGGGAATATCAATGAGACCAAAGAGGTGGAGATAAAATATTTTTTCAACAGTATTGAAGACATGTTTGTCAATTGGCCGCGTTATGAAATTAATCGTAAAGGAAATAAAATTAAATCTATTAAGGCGACCTATCCTTTTGGGAAGCGTAGCTTTGGAGCTAGAACTCCCTCATTTGATAAAAATAAATATAAAATTCAAGGTGAGGTTCCTTATTCTTCCGCCGCCGAATTATTCTTTGCGGTCCCTAATCAATTTTTAGCAGAGGTCCCTCAAGGTCTTGTGGACTTGAACAGCCCATCTCATGCTATTCTGTTGGAGCTTGGTTGGATGTGGTCAGAGCCGTTTGGAAAAAATCGACGTAAAGGAAGTGTGCTGAGACAATTAAATGAACAAAAACTATCTCGCACCTACAAGCTCTCACCTACTGATACAGATTTTGAATTTATGGAAACTGGCGCGATTAAAGCAACAGTAAAATACATAGCGTTTTCACACCATCTAAATTCTCTAGAAGAGAATAAGCTTTTTCCGGTATCTGGAATCATTGCTAAAGAAGTTAAGGATAATAAAGATTACCAAAAGCACATGAAAACAATCAATCGAATAGAAAAAAAATGGAAGGCTAATCCTAACCATGCGAGAACTGCTCAAGATATAGAGCAATACGAGAAAGCCAAAACAGCTATTGATGCGCTCATCAAGGCAGCGAAAGAAAAACAATCGGCAAGATATCGTAACGAACAGTTGCAAAAGTTCATGAGAAGACTTACCGAAGCAGGCATGGTACACAGAGTATATATCCCAGCGCCCTTTTTAGGACAAAGAAGTGACAATAGAGTCGTCCGATGGTATCCCTATAGAAATATGACCTTGTTCAGGCGCTTTAAAAAGCACCTCGCAGACGAAGGAAGAAGACCCGATTCTCGCACACGTAATCGGCTCAACGCCATTAAAGAAGCTCTTAAGAGAGGTAAAAAGCCTGATCCAAATAAAAAAACTGGGGCGAAACTGCCCTGGGATGGACCAGAATGGCCTATTGATTTTATTTATTTTGGAGATTTAATTCATGTTCTTTTAGAATACAATTGGATAAACTATGGCGACCATATCGAACCGCCAGAAAAGTCGGGACCGTACCGGATGCCTCATCTTAAACACATACACTTCATTCTAGGAAGCATACAAATTCCTGTTATCAAAGGCGCTGGGTTCGCTCCTACGTGGGTAAGCTTATGTGATCTTCCGATTGTGGTGGATTTCTTGGGAGAATTTATTGTAAATAACATAGCGACTACTGAAAATTACAACATGACGGTTTCTGATTTTATACTGCAATTTTTTAAAGATATTCTTTATAAATATTTTGATGAGACTTGCTTCATCACGCAACAAGGGCTAGATCGCGCCAAACCTGAAATTACGTGGTTTGACTTAATGGTGCCATTTACAAAAAGCGGAAAATACGATTACAGAAACGACATGGCTGAATTGATTTCGTCATTTCAGCCACTCATCAAATCGCCTGTTAACTCCAGCCAGGTAAACCCCCCACCTTTGCCCCGCGTGGAAGGTATGGGTCGGTTCCACAACAAGGCTAGATTCCGCACTATGTTTAAGCGTTACGAAACACAGATAAAAAAAACGAACCCAGCTTCAAAAAAAGGTAAGTCAGCAATGGTGCAATTTTGTTTCCTCGGTGCTCATGCAATTGCAGAAGGAACTTACAGCGCCAAGGAAGATAGAAAACAGAATATTCATCATTTCTACATGGGTCGTGATTTAGGTCCGGTGAAGAAGATTCAATTTAAATCAGAACAGATAAAAGGTATGTCCACTGCGTTATTGCTCGGCGGCACCAAACAATTTAAACACGCCGTAGACCAAAGCACAATTGAAGCGAAGATGATTATTCCTCGTGTATTTAACGCAGACGTAACTTTAGTAGGAAACACGCTTTTTGAAACCGGTCAAACTTTCTTTGTAGATCCGGTTCTTGGAACTTCGTTAGGCATGACAGGCAAAAAGAAGCAAAAAGGTTTTAATATTATTGAACAGACGGGCTTGGGGGGTTACTACTATATTACCAAGATTGATACTATTATCGCCCCAGGAAGATATGAGACTGTTTTAGAAGGCAAGACGGACAAAAGTGCGTCCCGAGAAACAGTCACGCAAGCTTCATTTAATCCCAAAGACATGGAAAAGAAAGTCAAAGAAGCCCTTGAGGCTGGAAAAGAACAGTTCGATGGCATGCTGAAAGACGCCAAAGACAAAATGAACCCTTTCTAGGCTGAAAAAACATGCATGGTGAAGTAATTAAATAGAGGATTAAAAACATGGCAGTCGATGAATTTTTAGGTAGTTCTTTATTAAGCAGTGTGTCAAATTGGCAAGAGCGAGCCCTATACAAAGAAGAGGCAATGGCGCAATATGATAAGTTAAATCTTAGCGACACATGGTATGATAGTCCATTTTATGGGAAAGTAAATACTGAAGGTTGCTCCATTTTTCCCCGAGAAGAGTTCTTGACACAAATGGATTCTCCTCTCTTGATAATGGGTCTCGATTTTATCGAATACGCTTACAGCAATCTTTATCGTACTTACCTGTTGGGTCTGAGCGCCAAGTATGGAATTAAAAATTTTAATTCTAATTTGGTAAACATTACACCTAAAAAAGGATTCGAATCAGTCCACAGTCTATATCACAAACATCAAAACGAGCTTTATAGTCTTTTCTTTGCTTACATTACGTCGACAAAACAAATAAGCAACAAGATGTGTAGTTTGAAGAATTTTTTAAATTACTATTTTATCTTTTTGCGAACCATCATTGCAGACTTGCCAATAACCAAAACAGCCTTTATTAAAAGCAATCTCTGTCCCGTCAACATTTCAGGTTTGACCGTCGAGATCGGAGAGAATTTTTCCTACGATGATGATGAAGTCAAGAGTAACAAATTTTTGCAAGATCCTTTATTCGATGATTATGTACGCCACGCTGCACGTCACGGCTTCTCTGTAGATAAAAACGCGCCATGGCGGCTTATTGCGAGGCTGTCCTCTAGTCCTATGAAGAAATATATTTCTAACTTTACACTTGAAAACGTTTTCGATCGTTACTATTATAAATCATATAAAAGCGACTTTGATAATTTTAAAACAATAGCGGTCCAATTTTATAACACATTTCAACAAGAACAGCCAATCTTCACTAAGGTAGGGTTTTCAAAAAGTAGCGGAAAAATGCTAGTTAACACTCTGGAAAGAAAATATGCTGACGATGATGAAGTCGCTTCAATTAGCAATATGTTCTGGCTCAACCACTATTACATAATTCGAACTTTAGAGCAAGGTTATAAAATTACCCCTTTACAAGCTAAAAACCAAGTACAACACCTGCTCCGCATCTTTAAAAGACGCGGACAAGAAGCAGCACTAGAAGCAATGGAAAAGAAATTTCTTAAACTTGATAAATTAGCAATACCGACAGAGAGAAGGAAGTATTTTAATTACGGTCCCCTTAATGTTCAAGGTGTGATTTATGAAGAAAAGAAAAATGAATTCCTCAACGAGCACAATCAAAATAATTATTAAGAGGATAAATGCTATTTCAAGTATTAGATGATAAAGAGGAGTGCGTATCTGTATGCCTTAACGGCAAGATTGTGCGTGACCCTTCGTTCGACAACCTTACCAAAACTTGGCGATGGTCGCCTTCCATTGGCGATGTTGATGTAGAGTGCGCTTTTCTTTATGCGAACGGCAAGAGTCTAAACGACCTTTGTCCCCAGGATCTAAAAGAAGAGTGGAGCGCCCTATTAAAGAAGTTCGCCGCATTCAATACTGCATTCAAGCAAGCCAAGATTGAAACTAGGGACGTTTGCCGAGACCTGCTTATACCCGACAGATATTTCAAAGAACTTTGCTTTTTTAAAGACAAAATTTCAGAACACGTCTTTGAAAACTATGAAAAGCCATGCAACTATGACTTTCTCTATAATCTCACCAAAATCCTTGAAGAAATAAAAACACAGAAACTTAACATTGTTCCCTATGGTTTAGAAGACCGAATGTCTGCTTATAAGACCCGCAACTTCGCTCGAAAGTTAAAGCATCTTCAACCTTATATTAACTATGATATCTTTGGAACAATCACAGGGCGTCTCACCACAAAAAGAAATAGCTTCCCTATTCTTACCCTTGACAAAGACCATCGTCAAGTAATCCATCCTAATAACGATGACTTTATCGAACTAGACTTTAACGCAGCCGAGATAAGGGTGTTTTTAGCCCTTGCAGGCATTTCTCAACCAAAAGAAGACATTCATACCTGGATTAATGAAAACGTCTTTAAGGGGCAAAAGACTAGGGAAGAAACGAAAAAGGCTGTTTTTGCTTGGTTATACAATCCAAAAGCATCCAACAAAAAACTTGAAGAACTATTTAAAAGAGATGAAGTAATTGCCAAGCATTACAATGGCACACACGTTCATACGCCTTTCGGTCGCAAGATAGAAGCACCAGCAGACAAGGCACTAAACTACATTATCCAATCAACTTCGTCAGACCTTTTCTTGCGAAGAATGATTGAGGTTCACAAGAAACTTAAAGGAAAAAAGACAAAGATTGCTTTTTGTATTCACGATTCGCTTGTTTTAGATTATAATAGGCAAGACAGAAAGACGCTAGAAGAAGTAATCAACATATTTGAAGAAACAGACCTTGGAGATTTTAAAGTAAATGTCTCCACAGGCAAGAACTTCGGCAGATTAAGAAAGATTTTATAGGTATAAATGGAAACTATCATAGGTTTAGGTAACGCAGGCTGCAACATAACAAAATTCTTCTCACAATACCCTGAGTATGATTGTTATTATATTGATTCAGAGGCAAGAAAAGAAGAAAACTTCCTTAAAATACCTAAGCGCACCACCCATGAGAAATACGAAAGCTCATTCCCAGTAAGGAAAGCAGAAGAGTTTCTTAAAAAAACAAAAAAACCCACGCTCTTAGTGATTGGCGGCTCTGGGACAATATCTGGTTGTTCTTTGAGACTATTAGAGCTTCTAAAAAAGAAAAAACCCCACGTTCTTTACATAAAGCCTGATTTAACCACGCTTTCAGCCGATAGGAAGTTACAAGAAAGAGCAGTATACGGTATTTTACAGGAATATGCCCGTTCAGGTCTCTTAGAACGTATGTTTATTGTTGACAATGTAAAGCTAGAGGAAGTATTAGGCGATGTTCCTATTATGAACTATTATAACAACCTAAATCACCTGCTTGTGTCTACAATCCACATGACAAACATTTATTCTAACACAAAGCCCTTGGAAACTAACTTCTTCGGGCTTCATCCAACAAGCCGCATAGCCACATTTGGTATGCTAGACCTTGAAACATCGCAAGAGAACCTTTTCTTTGACTTGGAGAACCCAAGAGACAAGACAATCTTTTATGCGATTAACAAAGAAAGTTTAGAGAAGGACGGAAGCCTTTTCAGGAAGATTAAGCAACAAGTAAGCCAATTTTCAGATGAAAACACAAGCGTTTCTTACAAAATCTTTCCTACAAATTACGATGATGATTATGTCTATTCATTGTCCTACGCTTCTTTTATTCAAAAATAAACTTTCTACTTGAAACTCGCTTTTTAGGGATTATAATACTACTGTGATGTTGATTCACGACAGAAGATCTTACGAAGAATATAGAGATTCAATCTTGTTCTTAGTAAATTTATTAAATAAAATTTTTAGGAGAATATAATGGCAATTGATATGAAAAAAATGAAAGCAAAGTACGCTGCTTTGCAAAATCGCGGTCGCGGCAACAACAAGAGCATGTGGTTCCGCCCTCAAGACGGCGAACAGGTTATTCGTATTGTACCTACTGCTGACGGTGACCCCTTTAAGGAGTTCTGGCTGCATTATGGTGTTGGTAAGAATCCCGCGTTTCTCAGCTTGAAGCGCAACTTTGGGCAGGATGATCCACTCGATGAGTTTGTCCGCGCTCTTTATAACGAAGGAGACGAAGAAAGCATTAAGATGGCTAAAAGCCTCTCTGCTAAGCAACGTTTCTTTTCGCCTGTCCTTGTTCGAGGAGAGGAAGATAAAGGCGTGCGTATCTGGGGATACGGCAAGCAAGTCTATGAGCAACTGCTCAATCTTGTTTTAAACCCTGAATACGGGGACATTACCGATGTTGATTCGGGAACTGACCTTACGCTTCAATATGGTAAGCCTGCGGGAGCACAATTCCCACAGACAAACCTAACTCCACGTCGCAAGTCTTCAAAGCTTGCCAAGACTACTGATGAAACTTCAACTCTTCTTGAGTCAATCCCTGATATTGAAGGTTCTTTTGATAAGAAGACGTTTGAACAAGTTCAAACTATCTTGGACGAGTTCATGGATTTGGAAGCGGATAACGATTCCGAAGGAACCAATCGCTATGGTTCCAACGCCATTGATAATGCTCTAGCAGATTTAGAAAGCTAGACAATCTGCCCGCAGGAAGGCACGGGGTTACAGGTGCCTTAATTTTCACACTAAAAGGAATAAAAAAATGAGTACAGTTAAAGAAGGAAACACAGTTTCAGTTCACTACAAAGGAACTTTGGATGATGGAACTGAATTTGATAACTCTAAGCTTCGCGGTTCGACTCTGGAGTTTAAAGTTGGTTCCGGTCAGATGATCAAGGGCTTCGACAACGCTGTTGTTGGAATGGGACTTGGAGAAGTGAAAACAGTCACTCTCGCTTCCAATGAAGCATATGGACCGGTCCATGAAGCAGCAGTTCGAGACTTCCCACGCACAGCTTTCGGAGCAGATATGGAACTAGAAGTGGACGCTATTGTGCATGGAGAGTCGGGAGATGGTCAACCAATGGTCGCCCGCGTAGCGGCTCTCAATGAAGATACCGTAACTCTTGATTTAAATCATCCTCTTGCAGGAAAAGAGCTTACATTTGAAATTGAACTGGTGGATATTACTGAGTAAAGGAGGATTACATGTCAGTAGGTAAAATGTCGCCAGACGACATAAGAAAACTTTTAAATAAAACCGCTGGACAACAAATCTCTCATAATCTCAATAAAGATAACCCTACAAATGTAAAGGAATGGATTCCAACTGGCTCACGCTGGTTGGATTCCATTGTTTGTAGAGGGAGTCTTGCAGGGATTCCAGTAGGTAAGGTTACAGAAATTGCCGGTCTAGAATCAACTGGTAAATCTTACATGGCTGCTCAAGTAGCAGCCAACGCGCAGAAAATGGGGATTCAAGTGGTTTATTTTGATTCCGAGTCTGCGCTTGATTCTTCATTTCTTGAGAGGTCAGGGTGCAATGTAGATGATATCGTCTACACCCAGGCGGTCTCTGTTGAAAAAGTACTCGAAATGATTGAGATGTTGATGGTAAATAACGAACAAAAAATGTTGTTTATTTGGGATTCACTGGCTCTTACTCCCACGGAAAAAACTATTGAAGGAGACTTCAACCCTCAGTCTTCCATGGCGGTAAAAGCAAGAGTATTATCAAAAGGAATGCAGAAACTTACAGTTCCTATTGCCAACACTCAAAGTACCATGCTTGTTTTGAATCAGCTAAAAACCAACATCACGCGCAATGTTGCTGAAACTTTAACTACTCCCTATGTAACACCAGGAGGCAAGACTCTTCCTTATACTTATTCACTAAGGGTATGGCTGACTTCTCGCAAAGCAAAGAATTCTTTTGTTACTGATGATAAAGGATTTAGAATTGGTTCAGAAGTTAAATGTACATTAAAGAAAAGCCGCTTTGGAACTCAAGGTCGTCAATGCACGTTCAAAATCTTATGGGGCGAGAACATTGGCGTCCAAGATGAAGAAAGTTGGTTTGAAGCCGTCAAGGGAGCACCGCAGATTGAATCTAAGGGCGCTTGGTACACGTTGACTTACAAAGACGGCAAGACTGAAAAGTTTCAAGCAGCCAAATGGATGGACAAGCTTAAGAATGAAAAGTTTAAAAACCGCATCCTTGAAATCATGGATGAAGAGGTTATAATGAAGTTCGATTCCAGAGAAGGCAATGCATCAGATTTTTACGAAATAGACGAAGAATAAACTATTTATACTTATGAATCATATCGTAGAAAAAGTGTACAAGCGAATAGTAGAAGCAGCTGAAAAAGATTTAATGAAGTTTGAGGCTGGAATAGTCATCAGTACCGATTATCAAATTTCAGATATTCTCACTACTATCCGCGCCTTTTCGGGAGTTGTAATTGTGTCGCCCGGTGGCGATACAGTTAAGATGGGCGAGCTTAAAGAAAGATCTACCTTGACAATAAAACTCCTACCTCCAGAAGATTTGGTAGGATATTTAGAAGTTCTCACAGAGAAAATAAATAATATTGCCGGTATTCTCTCTTTTAAGATGCGCCGAATACAAGACTAAACCGAGGTAAAAATGTCTGATAAACGAGTGATTGTTCTCGACATGAACAATTTGTTCTTGCGGTCGTATATTATGGACCCGACCATCTCTCTCAATGGACCCCCTATTGGAGGTATAAGAGGATTTTTCCGTTCCTTGCAAAAGATCTGTCGTGAGTTAAATCCGACAAAGATTGTTGCTTGCTGGGACGGAGAAGGCGGCTCACAAAAGCGACGAAAGATTACTAAAGAATATAAAGAAGGTCGCAAACCTTTGAAACTTAACAGGTCTGTCCAAGCTTTGACCCCGAATCAAGTCCAGCAAAATCAAGTATGGCAAAATATGCGAGTCATGGAATACTTGAACGAGACACCCATTATTCAACTTGGATTCCCAGGAGTAGAAGCTGATGATGTTATATCAAAGGTAGTTCAGTCGGCTAACCTCGAAGATTATAAAAAGATTATTGTGTCGGCTGATAAAGACTTTTGGCAACTCATCACAGATGATACGATTGTTTACCGCCCTATTGGCTCAGAAACCATAACAAAAGAAGTTGTTTTAGAAAAAGAAAACATTCATCCTACTAATTTTGTCTTGGCTAGGTCTATTGCAGGTGATAAAAGCGATAACTTAGATGGAATCCCAGGAGCAGGATTAAAGACCATTGCTAAAAGATTTCCATTTCTAAAAGAAGAAAAAGAATATTCAATCAGCGACTTGTTAGAATATTCTGACAAAATGTTGAATGAAACAAAGCTAAAGTTTTACCCTTCTGTAATAGAGGGTCGTCAAGTTATTCTGCGAAACTATAAGATGATGCAACTTAAAACTCCCCTGCTGAGTGCTCAGGCAGCGATAGCAGTTAGGCGTACCTTAGCCGAATCAGAATACAAGTTTAATAGAACTGCATTCAGGACACATATGATGAAAGATGGATTTGACATGGAGAAAAATAACTTCTCTGAACTCTTTGCTTTCTTTAACAATATATGCCTTGAAAATCGCTCTAAATGAGTTTATAATATACCCTATAAAAGGAAGGCAACATGAAAGAAGACGCAACCTTTTCCAATTATGGAAAAGCATTTCAAGAAACTCTTTCACAGTTAATATTTGAAGACCGTGCTTTTTCCGAACAGATGGAAGAGGTGTTAGATATTAACTTTTTTGAGTTAAAATATTTACAAGAGTTTGTGCGGCTGGTATTTGGCTACCGTCACAAATACGGTGTGCATCCCTCGGAGGACATTATGTCCTCCATGCTCAGAACCGAGATTGATGACGAAAGCGATTTAATTAAAAAACAACTGCGAGATTATTTTGCACGCTCTATCGCTACTAAAGTCAAAGACGTTGATTATATTAAAGAAACTGCCCTGGACTTTTGTAAAAAACAAAAGCTCAAAGAGGCAATGATTAAATCAGTAGCGCTGCTTCAACGCTCCTCCTTTGGAGAGATAAAAACAATCATTGATGATGCTCTAAAGCTGGGGACTGATAACAAATTTGGTCACGACTACAAGAAAGATTTTGAATTTAGGTACATTGATCGTCCCAGACATCCAGTCTCCACTGGTTGGATTGAAATGGATAAGATTACTAAAGGTGGTCTTGGAAAAGGCGAACTGGGCGTAGGTATTGCCGCTACAGGAGCAGGAAAATCTATGGCTCTTGTTCATCTGGGTGCTGCTGCGCTTAAAGCAGGTAAGAACGTTGTTCATTACACGCTAGAACTTACAGAGCCTGTGGTTGGGCTAAGATATGACAGCTGTTTAAGCGGGGTTCCCATTGGAGACTTAAAGGCATACAAAGACCATGTGTTTGAAACTTGTTCTGATGTGGAAGGAAATCTTATTATTAAAGAGTATCCAACTAAATCGGCATCAACCAATACAATCCGTGCTCATTTAGATAAATTACAAAAAAGAAATCATCAAATTGACTTGATAATCGTCGATTACGGAGACCTTCTTAAGCCTGTTTCAAACTTTAAAGAAAAAAGAAATGAATTAGAGTCTATTTACGAAGAACTGCGAGGAATCGCCCAAGAACAAGAGTGTCCTTTATGGACAGTTTCGCAAACTAATAGGTCGGGATTGAACACAGAAGTAATCACAATGGAATCCATTTCAGAAGCATTTAGCAAGTGCTTTGTAGCAGATTTTATCTTCTCTCTTTCCCGTACAATCAAGCATAAAAATGAAAATACAGGGCGAGTTTTTATTGCCAAGAACAGAAATGGTCCAGATGGTCTAGTTTATCCAATCTTTATGGATACATCTAATGTAAGAATAAATGTTCTTCCCCAAGACCATGAAACAATCGAAAGCTTAAATCAAAAATCCTTGCAGGACGAGAAGAATAACTTAAAAGAGAAGTATAAGAATTTTAGAAAAAAATAAAGGATTTAACAATGGACATAACTAAGCAGATTTTATCAGATATCACAGTGCATATGAAGTATGCGCGTTATTTGCCCAAGAAAGAAAGGCGCGAAACTTGGAAAGAACTCGTGACGCGCAACAAAAAGATGCACTTAAAAAAATATCCTGATTTGAAGGAAGAAATAAATCAGGCGTATAAATACGTCTATGCGAAAAAAGTTCTCCCTTCTATGCGCTCTATGCAATTTGGCGGCAAGCCCATTGAGGTTGCTCCTAACCGTATTTATAATTGTTGTTTTTTGCCTATTGACGATTGGCGTTCTTTTTCAGAGACTATGTTTTTACTTCTTGGGGGAACAGGAGTGGGATACTCCGTTCAAAAGCACCATGTTGAAAAACTACCAGAAATTCAAAAGCCTAATTCAAAGAGAACCAGACGATTCTTAATCGCCGACTCTATTGAAGGATGGGCTGATTCTGTTAAGGCTCTTATGCGAACTTACTTCCAAGGAGGATCTAAGCTGCGCTTTGATTTTTCTGACATTCGCCCTAAAGGCGCTCGTCTACTCACATCAGGCGGAAAAGCCCCAGGGGCACAGCCTCTTAAAGAGTGTCTTTTAAAAGTAGAAGGCATACTTAGCCACAAGGAAGACGGTGAACAACTTTCAACGATTGAAGTGCATGACATTGTATGTCACATTGCTGACGCTGTACTTGCCGGCGGTATTCGCCGCGCTGCTCTTATCTCACTTTTTAGTGCCGATGATGATGAAATGCTCGCCGCTAAAACAGGTAACTGGTGGGAAAAGAACCCACAAAGAGGACGAGCAAACAACTCTGTTGTTTTGATGAGACACAGAATAACAAAAGATTATTTTATTGACCTATGGAACCGCGTAAAAGCGTCAGGCGCAGGAGAACCAGGGTTTTATTTCACCAACGACAAAGACTGGGGAACTAATCCTTGCTGTGAAATCGCTCTTCGTCCTTATCAGTTCTGCAACCTATGCGAAGTAAATGTAAGCGATGTAAATACACAAGAAGAATATGAAGCGCGAGTAACCGCCGCTGCATTTATTGGTACATTGCAAGCGGGTTATACGGATTTTCATTATCTTCGCGATGTGTGGCGTAGAAATACTGAGAAAGATGCATTAATTGGTGTTTCGATGACTGGTATCGCCTCGGGTAAAGTTTTAGAACTTGACATGAAGAAAGCAGCACAGGCAGTAAAAAAAGAAAATAAAAGAGCTGCTGCTCTTATCGGCATCAAACCAGCGAATCGCACAACTTGCGTAAAGCCTGCTGGAACCACGTCACTTACATTAGGCACATCCAGCGGTATTCACGCTTGGCACAACGATTTCTATATTAGACGCCTTAGAGTTGGAAAGAATGAGCCAATTTATACTTACCTTACGATAAACCACGACAATTTAGTGGAAGATGAATATTTCCGACCTCACGATACAGCGGTCATATCCATCCCTCAGAAATCCCCAGAAGGCGCTATTACACGCACTGAGAGCGCTCTTCAGCTTCTACGAAGGGTAAAGGGCGTAAGCGAGGAGTGGGTTCGAAATGGACACGTTAGAGGGCAGAATACGCACAATGTCTCTGCCACCATTTCTATTAAAGAAGCCGAGTGGATTGATGTAGGTGAGTGGATGTGGGAGAATAGAACCTCCTATAATGGTTTATCAGTCCTTCCTCACGATGGAGGAACTTATGTTCAAGCACCATTTGAAGATTGCTCTAAAGAGCGATATGAAGCGCTTTTGGAAGATTTAGAAAATATTGACTTAACAAAAGTGGTCGAAATGGAGGATAATACGGATCTCAAAGGAGAGGTCGCTTGCGGCGCGGGCGGCTGTGAGGTAACTTAACACTTGAACTATGAAGAATAGTGCTTATATTAAAGGTATCAAATTAAAAGGAGAGACTAATGTCTGAATACGATAAAACAAAAGAAGAATATGTAGTTGATTTCATCAAGGCATTCGACGAGAATGAGCGAGCGATGGAGCCTTTCAAGGAACACCGCCGCGATCTGCGTAAGAATTATGTGGAGAACGGCTGGCTATCTAAAGATGAAATGAAACAAGCCGTCCGCGCTTACCGCATGCTTCAGAAGGATGAAGACTTCAACACTCTGCAAGATATTTACGACCGACTCAGGAAAACCTTGGGGGTGTTTTAATGAAGCCTTTTAACAGGCACCTGCTGGTGCAGCCTGTGACGACGGAACAAGAGCAAGAAAGTTTTGTGTTGGTTCCCGATGGCTACAAACCCGCATCGCCATATATCAGTGCAAAAGTCCTAGATTTTGCTGATGATTGCAAATTAAATGTAAAAAAAGACCAAACAATCATCATTGATAACTCCATGGTTCAACAAGTTGAAATCAATAAGGAAACAAAGTTTCTTATTCTTGAAAATTATGTCATGGGGGCTTTGGATTAAGCTCAAAATGGGATTTTCCTCAAGGAATATTCTAGTTATGAGTATAATATTCTTATGAATGCTTTACTAACAGCGCTGATTTCTTCAGCAATAATCGGGGGTTATCCTCAAGATAACAATATCCCACAAGATATTTATGATGATTATGTTAGCATCGTAGACCAGGCAACTTATAAGTGCCCCTACGCTAAGCCTGAAAAGGTTAACGTAAGTTTGTTATGGGATCTGGTTAAGATTGAAGCCAAACATAATCCACCGCCCGAGCTGCAAGGAATGCTTCTTGCTGCTGCGTGTCACGAGTCAGGGTATAACCCCAAGGCTCTCGGTGATTACACGAAAAAGAAGCGCATCCCTCGTGCGAAAGGGATACTTCAGCAATGGGTATGGGTCAAGAAATACGGTGTTGACCGTTTTAACCCCCATCAAGCTGCTGAATTTTGGATGAAACATGTCGTAAGGCAATTGAAGAAAGTGAAGAAACAATGTCGCTTTCGCTCGCAAAAGAAACTATGGATAGCGGCTTGGGTTACCTCTATTAGGTATCCTAAACCTTCGGGACGATGCTATGAAAGACCTTTACACTTAAGGATTTTAAAGAAATGGCAAAGGAATATAAAGAGGAAGACGAAACTCACCGGCTGCTAAAAAATCACCTCTTCCATTGGAAAGAGATAGTTATAGGAGGCAACTTAAATGCTCACATCTACGCAAATGAAAAAAGTTCTTATATCATCAATAATACTCTGGACAGCGTTTTTACTTTCGACGCCACCAGCTTTGGTTATGATCTGGGGATAGGCGAGTCCTTCCCCAAGGGCTCGAAGAAGATTGATTTGTTTGATGCGTTAGCGTATAAGCTATCCTTCCGAGGATTAAACCCTTTCGCTGATAAAGTTTCTTCTATTCGCTTAGAAGAAAACAATATGCTTAAGATAGCAACCAAGAATGCTCGCGTCTTTCGTGTATCATACGATAAACTACGCATCTTTGACACAACAAATGTCCATGATTTACCCTTTGAGGCAGAAAAAGTCACAAAGGGTTTTCGTGTTTATGATTGGTTTGATGTAAATAAAGGCGCTCAACACGACGTGGATTTGATTGAAGATGACAATTCCAACTTGGTTAGAAAAATAATATTCTATCCAAACGAAAGAGATCCAGGAAACAACAATAATAAAGATCTTGTAGCAGAGTCTTTTCTCACAGAGAAACAACTCTACGACCCTGAATACTCAGATACATATGCCCGTTTAAAAGTTCTTTCAATGATGAAGCAAAGGGGCATAAAAGGTCCCTTAAATGGAACGGACAGAAATGGTAAAGTAGTATACAGACCTTTAAAGATTGAACTTAATCGGAGAGAAATCATTCCAGTGACAGAAATAAAAAGTATGGAATGTGGAGATGTTATAGTTGACGGTAGAAGTACAGAAGAGATCCTCGCAGCCAGGACCTAACTTCCATTTGGCGGGAGTTATCCCGGCTTCACATCCACCGCTTGATTTCAATATGCCTTGGTCGGATGTCATGATGCCCATAGCCCCTAACTATTTAGCCGTAGAACGCTCCGTAATGGAATGTGCGTATGCTGGGTGCGAAACAATATGGATTGTCTGTAGCGACGATATAGAGCCTCTTATAAGGAAACGCCTTGGAGATTATGTCCAAGACCCTGTTATGCTTTATCGCCACTTTGATGACTTTCTCTACGATAAAACCCTCCGACAAAAACCTATTCCTATCTATTATGTCCCTATTTCTGTCCACGATAGAAACCACAAAGACTCAATGGGGTGGGCTTCTCTTCACGGAGCTTTCACCTGCCATAAAATCACAAGGAACATTAGTCGTTGGTTAAAGCCAGATATGTTTTATTTCAGTTTTCCCTTTGGAATCTATAACATAGGGTTTTTGCGAGAACACAGAAGATTAATTTCTTCAAAAAAGAACTTTTTTTTGGAGTTTGAGGGCGAGACTGTACTAAATAATAAGCCTTGGGCGTTTACCTTGTCTTGGGAGCAGGTAAAAGAAGTAAGACATCAATGTCTCTCAAACATTCCTTCTATCAGGGATGCTTCCTTAGAGCAAATCTTTGGATATTTGGAACTTGGTGATTATAATAAAGCAGACATTCCCGAGGCACAAGAGATAAAAGATTGGGAAACATATTGCGATGTTATAAATGGTGTCGCTAAAAAAATCAAAAGACCAAGTGAAAGACTACTTAAATATAGAGAATTTAATGGCATCCCCAAGTCGGATGACTAATTAATATATATTTAGGGAGTAACTAAAATGAAGAAATTTTTACACAGACTAAGAAATCTATTTCGCGAGCACTGCTGCTGCTGTTGCGAGACCTGCGGCTGCACTAACTGCGCTTGCTGCTAAAAGAAAATAAAATGAAAATCACGAAAACAAGACTTAAAGAAATTATCAACGAACAATACGAAGGATCACCTCAAGAGGAACTGGATAATTGGTTCAGCCGCCGATTAATCTCCTCTGACGCCAAGATGTTTCTTTTTAAAAAATTAGAAGATGCCGGGTGGATCCGACCGAAATCAAAGGAAAATAAAATGAAAATCACAGAACAAAGACTTAAAGAAATCATCAAAGAAGAAGTTGAGAAAGTTGTCAAAGAAGCCTTGGAAGATTCTGAAGCAGGCTCTCGCTACTACCAGAATGTAAAAAGAAGAGAAGACATACTTAAAAAAGCTATTAAAGATGGTTTGACTTTTGATCAAGTCCAAAGCAAATACACAGAGTTCTATGATCTAGATCCAGAATATTATGAACATCTAAAAACAGAGAAGCCTTCCGAGGCGCTGGAAGAAGCTATCGCACTGAAAAAGCCCGGTAAAGACTTTAAACCCCGATCAGGATATGGCGCAGATCCGCGTACAGAGATAGTGAACGCAAACGTAGGCAAACTAGCCAGCGGCTTGGGATTAACCAAATACATTAGAAAAAATGTAAAAGGAGAGTGGATTGCGAGAATTGGACCCCGTGGCGTCAAGTCGGTAAACACCGTCGATCCCGACGAGGAGCAATACATGTTGGTTGATATACAATTATCTAAAAGCCCTAAAGAAATATTGAAAGAGGCGCTGCAAAACAAGGAAATACTTGCAAAGCTGGAACGAAAAGGTCTTGTAAAAAAAATCACTGTCCCTATTGATTACATAGATTCAATTCGTGATTAAAAAATGAAGATAACTAAACAACATTTAAACAAGATTATTACCGAAGAAGTCCAAAGAGCCTTGTCAGAAATTGATATCTCCGATAGGGAACTCGACCGTCTCTTGGCTATGGGACGTAAAGATAAAGAGCCGAAAGAAAAAGTAGTTCAAGTTATTCGCGATAATCCTGAAGAGGCGACTGACGCTATGTTTAGCATTTTGGGTGCCGATGGAATTAGAGATATTATGGTTGCCCTAGCTCACGCCGCAGGCGACGAAGAGCTATTAAGCTACACCAAGACAATGAACGAAGATAAGGAATAAAATGAACCTTATAGGTAACACGCCTCTTGTAAAGTTGAGCGATAAACTTTACGCTAAGTTTGAAGCATACAATCCATCTGGCTCTATTAAAGACAGGATGGCTGCTTACATTCTCCAAAAAGCCGAAGAAAACGGCGATTTGCGAGAAGGCTATACTATTGTAGAAGCTTCGTCAGGCAACACAGGCATCGCCTTTGCTATGCTCGCAGCAGCCAAAGGATACGGCTGTATTATTGTTATGCCGCGCAATATGAGCGAAGAGCGCAAGCAAATGATGCGGCGCTTCGGGGCTCGTATTATTGAAGTAGGCGACAATGCTTTTAAAGACGCGATTGAACAAAGAGATCAGTTAGTCCATAACTTTGGAACTTACTGGTCACCAAGACAATTTAGCAACCCTTACAATATTGAATGTCACGAGAAAACTACAGCAGTAGAGATCGGGCAAGCAATATTAGATATGCCTACGCGCTTATCTGCTCTTGTATCAGGTGCAGGCACTGGCGGCACTATTATGGGTTGCCAACGCCACTTGTCTCGCCTATGGAAAGAAACTAAGTTCCTCTTGACAATGCCTGCCGAAGACGCAGCAAGCCACGGCATTCAAGGAATTAATGACGGCGATGACTTTCTAGTGGATAAAAAGATTATTGACGAAGAGCTTTTAGTATCCACAGAGGACGCCAAACAAAGAGCCTGTCAGTTAGCAAAAGAAAATGGATTGCTCGTAGGTATTAGTTCAGGAGCTAATGTGCTCGCAGCAGAGCGCTGGATAGAAAAAAATAACCCCACCGGAGTGGTGGTAACCTTTCTTTGTGATAGAGGAGAAAGGTATTTGAGTTGTATGTAACTATTTAATAAAGACGGAGATTTATAAATGAAACTTAACGAACTACGAAACTTGGTAAAAGAAGTTATTAAAGAGCAGCAAGAGGGTGATTTTACTCAACACACGAATAGAAGTGTTATTTCATTTTTTAAATTAATGCTTAGAAACCCTTTCTATCAAAGTGACCTTGCTGAACTTTATCAGATGATGCTTGACGAGGATATGAGCACCTTACAAGCCCGAGAAGCCGCCGCCGCAGCGTTCGTTAAGAAACACTCCGATTTGGGCAATAACGACGCCCGCCGAGTGTTCACTCCAGGAATGATTAATTTCCATCGCAGAGGATTATTCGGCGCTTCTGATGTTCCAAAAAAGGATGACCTACTCGCCGCCGCTCAATCAGCGACACAAGCCCGAAAAGACGCAGAAGCAGCAGCACAAGCCGAGAGGAACAAGATTAAAGTCGCCAAGGACCCAAAATCCGTTATAGATTCACAACTTAAGCGAAGGGGATCATCCTGGGCGGGTGAAATGGCACCAGAAGGAAGCACTGAAGAAGAAGCCAAGGCTTTTTTCAGAGACAGCCTCCAGGGTATACCAATTTGGACAAGCGAAGTTTTTGTGACCCCTAAAGGTCAATTTTTTATAGTTTACGAGTATGCCACCGATGATTGATTTCTGGTCGCGCTGATTAATAAGGAAACCATCTCATGAGCCTATTGGCAGGATTAGGAATGTTCGTTGTTATGAGCCTCTTCATCCTGCTTGTTTTGGTTGATGATGAGAAGAAAGAGAAATAAATCTTTTACCTTGAAAACACTCTAACCACGCTTATAATATAAGCATTAAAAGGAGTATATTATGAGTAGGAAGACGCCTTCCATTCCGTTCGTCAATTTGCACGGACATTCAACGTTTAGCATCAACGATGGCTTTGGGTTCCCACAAGAACACATGGACTTCGCTTACAACAATGGCTGTGATGCCTTGGCTCTTACTGACCACGGTCACGCCAATGGCATGAGCTATCAGCTTCTTCACGCAAAGAAGATGAAAGCAGAAGGTAAGGAGTTTAAGCCAATCTTTGGCGTTGAAGCATACTTCCTGCCATCTATCGAAGACTGGCTCACGGAGGTCGAAGAACTTAAAGAAGACAAGAAAACTGCCAGAAAGCTAAAGAAGCACACTGGCACTATGGAGTCTGAAGATGAAGGCGAAACAAAAGACAGCAAACGTGTGCGCAACCGCAGGCGTCATTTAATTCTTCTTGCACAAAGCCAAAAAGGATTGAGCAACATATTTAAACTTATTTCGGAAAGTTTCACAAACGACAACTTTTATCGCTTTCCGAGAATCGACTACAAGCTATTGGAGAAATACAATGAAGGGGTTATGGCTTCGTCTGCTTGCCTTGGTGGCGTTTACGCAGGTGACTATTGGGCTAATCGTGACAGCGGCAGCGATGCTGTTTTAGATGCCATGCGCCGAACAACGACCAAGATGCAATCCATCTTTGGTGATCGTTGGTTCGGTGAAGTGCAGTGGAACAACATTCCAGAGCAGCATGAACTAAACAAATACATTCTACAAATCAAAGACGAGTTTAA
>CETC01000030.1_pt1 | contig 37471 bp, 36 predicted proteins | sample 326911 | NCBI WGS metagenome assembly CETC01 (sample SAMEA2622694, study PRJEB7988) | marine metagenome | isolation source: saline water (ENVO:00002010), including | reverse complement strand
TGCCAAGACCTTGCTGAATTTGAGGCAGGGGCAGAGGCATTCATTGAGGGAGTACTTGGAAGCCAAGGTTGGTATCTTGAATTGCAGACCAGAATTGCCAACCAAATGACTGCACCAGTAGCCGCGCCAGAGGATCGAGAGAAACCAGATTTTTCCTCGATGACGATTGGTGACGGATACCGTGACTTGCCGAGCGAGGAATCAAGCGAGGAACCGGCTGAAGAATCCAGCGAAGAATCCAGCGAGGAAGAGTCTAGCGAAGAATCAAGCGAGGAGGAATCAAGCGAAGAATCCAGCGAGGAATCGTCTGAAGAATCTGGAGGTGAATAGTCCGATTGGCATGGCAGCGCAATGGCAGGGACGCGATGATTTTCATCGTGTTCTCGGTTGGCATCTTTCTCATGGTTATGTGTGGAGTGGTGCTGATTCTTTCATTGTGGGCCGTCCAATCCCTCGGGATGCTTTGGGGCAAGCTGATGAGTTTATTGCCTACGATAAAAAGATAAGCGATGTCTGGTTTGTTTGGTTGGCGGCGGGGAAAGGAGCATTTGCAAGATTTTTAGAGGTAGCACCTTTCAAGCTGCCGTATGTGGCTTGGCACAGAAACAAAGGAGAAAATCAGAAGTTAAAAGTATGGAGTTGGGATCAGTACGATCGAGTAACACAAAGATTTAGGAGAAATAACAATGGGAACTAAAGTAAAAAGTCCGCCCGCTAGGGATTACGGGAGAGAAACACGGGATACTTTGAATGAGCAAATTAGGCTAATGCCGGATTTGCTTAAAGCCGAGCAAGAGTTTCAACCGCAGTTTGCGCAGTTGCAGATGGATATTGCTAAAAGTATCACCCCGCAACTGCTTGATATGTATGAGGAAACTCAGCCGCGTTTAGCGGCAATGGATCGTCAGACATTAGCTGCGCAGCGTGAGGCAGACATTGCCGCCGTGGAGGATTTGGGGCCAAGAGCAATGGAAGCTCTCGACCAAATGGACACGCAAAAGTCCGGGCTAATGAAAAAGCTAATGAAGTTAGCAGAGGAAGAAGTAGATGCAGGCGGCAGAATGACTGATAGGGAATCGAGGCAATACTCGCAAAACATTAGGAGTGTGTTGGCAGCAAGTGGATTGGGGCATGGCCCGTCCGATGCCGCTTATGAAGCTGCGGAATTGCAAATGGGAAGTGAAAGGAGGAAAGCGCAGCGGCGGCAAAATGCGATGCAAACGCTTGCCATGCGTCAGGCGACTACTGCTGATCCGTTCATGGCAATTCTTGGGAGGCCGAGTGCGGTGAATCCGATGGCGGCGGCGGCGGTGGCAGGGCAGGGGCAAGGCTACACGCCGGGGCAACTGTTCAATCCGGAGAGTGGATATGCCAATGCAATTCATGCAGGCAACTACCAAGGTAAACTAGCAGCAAGATCGGCAACTGCGGCTAACAGGGGTGCAATGTGGGGGGCAGGGTTAAGTGCATTAGGGTCGTTTGCTGGTGCTGGGGTTGGTGATGGTGGTCGATGGAGTTAAGACAATGGCTAAAGAATACGAACTAGATTTAGAGGGGTTGTACGATGAGTACACCGAGTCCATCCACTCAACGCTACTGACTCGGCGCGAGGAAAATCGGCAGCAACGGTTCAACGAATGGCCGGGGCAAAGTGGCGATGGTCGTAAATGGAAACGGAACACGGGCAAGGTGCCGGTACCGTTTGATGGGTGTAGTGACTCGCGGGTTCCGTTGGTTGATTCCTATGTGCAGGAGGATGTGGATATGCTGATGACTTCCCTGCGGCAGATGAAGGTGACGGCAAGCCCGACTGAAAGCGGGGATGCGAAGCGGGCCTTTTTAGTCAGCAATTTGCTTCGGTGGATGATGGATAACCAGATGGATGAGTTTTATCACGAAGCTGAGTTAGCCGCGAATTACTACTGCGAGAACGGGTTGAGTGTTGTCTCTGTTCTTTGGCAGCAGGAAACGACCGCTGCCTATCGTGAGATCGACATGGAGACGATCATGCAATGGGCGCAGCAACAACCAGAAGGCACGGCAGGGGCAAGGTTGCCTGACATTATTCTCGATCCGGAGCTAGAGGAACAAGCGATGGAGCTTGGCCGCGATCTGCTTGAGGCACCCCTTAAAGACAAGGCGATGCGCAGGATGCTTAAAGATTTGCGAGAAAAGGGGAGCGCGGTCTACACAATGCCCGAATTGGTAAAGAACCGTCCGGAGATCAAGAGTCTGCGTGTTGGTGAGGATTTCTTTTTTCCGCAGGACACTACGGATTTGCAATCTGCACGCCGGTTGTTTTGGCGGCAGTACATGACAGCGGAGCAACTTAAAGATGCCAAGGAGGTTCGGGGTTGGGATGCGAAGTGGGTTGATGAAGTGTTGGATCGCGCCGAGGGCATGAGTAATTCTGAATGGTCAGGTGCAACTCAGCGCATCCGACATACTCGACCTGGACTGACAGATTTGGATACACGCAAACTGTATGAAGTTGTTCATGCTTTTGAGCGGCGGTGTGATGAAAACGGGGTTCCCGGTATCTACTACATTGTGTTTTCTCCGCATTGCAGATCGACCGATGGAGGCGAGCAGATTGTGGGGCGTGAGGAATTGCTGAACTACGCGCACGGGCAGTATCCGTTTGTGGCTTTACGCCGGGAGCATTTGTCTCGTCGCCTCGATGACAGTCGCGGGTACGGTGAGGTTGCCTCTACTTGGCAGCGTCAGATCAAGCAGGAATGGGACGGTCGAACTGATCGATCCTATCTCTCGACAATGCCTCCACTCATGCACCCTGTTGGGCGTGCGCCCAGCAAGTGGGGGCCGGGAGTAATGGTGCCGAGAATGCGACCGGATGATTATGAGTATGCTGACGCTCCCCGTGTCGATAGTGGCTCAAAGGAGATCGAGCAGACGGTGCAAGAAATGGCAGATCGATACTTTGGCAGGCCGATCGGCAAGGAGAACCAGTTTTACTCCCGCATGAGGCAGCAAGGAATGGTTGCCAAGTGGTTGAAGTATTGGTCAGAGGTTTGCGATCAATGCTTTCAGTTGGTTCAGCAATTCATGCCTGACGAAATGTTTTTCCGTGTGGTTGGTTCGCGGCAAGCCGAGCCGATCCGCGTAGGCAGGGATGAAATCCAAGGCCAATACGATGTTCAGATTAACTACAACGTGGCTAATCTCGACATGGAGTTGGTGAAAGAGAAGTTAGGTCTACTGAAACTGGCGATTGAGTTTGATGTAAACGGAGTGGTGGATCGGACAACGGCAATGGAAGTGTTGTTTGAGTTTATCGATCCGCAGCTAGGCGAACGTATGTTGCGACCGCAGGAGGAAGCGAGTCAGCAGGAGATCGAGGACGAGCGTACTGCGTTTGCACAGATCGCAGCGGGTGCCGATGTGGACATTAAGCCGGGGCAGGCACATCAGTTGCGATTGCAAGAGTTGCAACAGTTGGCGAGCAGTCCAACGGCACAGCAGGCGATGCAAAACGATCCAAGTTTGCAGGAGAGAGTCATTAAACGTGCGAAACAGCATGAGCATCAGCTTCAGCAGGCTCAAAATGCGCAAATAGGACGTTTAGGGGCATAACTGGAAAATTTATGGCGCGAGGATTCGATCTGAGGGCTTTTTAATTAGTGGTGAATATGGTTGGTGCGGAGAAAGTTAAGATTACTCAAGCGTAATGCTGGGGTGCAAGACAACGAAAAGGCAAATAAATGGCAAGATACAGTTACTTTAGTGGTGGGGGGAGCGGGATTTCACCGTTGCCACCTAATTTTGCGCAGTTAGCGACTGCGGGGCCAGCGGCGATCGCGCAAGGCATGAAAGAGGCAAGCCAAGCCATTGGTGATGCGCTTAAAGAAAAGCAGAAGGCGGCAAAGCTAAAAAAGAAGGAGGCAACGTCAGCGGTAAATTTAATAAAAGCGCATTTAGCTAATGAGTCACAACTCGCATCATTAAAAGGAATAGATATTGATGATCTCGATAACATGAGTAGTGATGACCAAATTGCTTTGGGTGGGCAAGTGGCAGCAGAAAGGCAGGCTCAAATTACTCAATCATCTTTAGATACTGCCGAGCAAAATCGATTAAGCGCGGTGGCAGCGCAAAACGAAAAGGCCGACACAAACCGCATGATAAATGAGATCATGCGAAATCCAGATGCTATGCAGGCGATATTGCCAATGGCAGGAGATGCAAATATGGCTCAAGTGTTGCAGGCTAGATTAAGTCAGGCGGCAGGCGATCGTGCGCAAGGTACTTACGGAATGGCAGTAGGTGCCGATGCTAGGGATGCCGAAGCACACGCAAGGGCGGGTGAAAAGCACGCCAGAGAGATTGCAGCTTTAGATGCAGCAGCGGCAGGGCCAAAAGCAGGGACAACTTTTACTGATCCAAGTGTGCCGGGTTTTGTTGGTATGCACACAGGAACAGGGGCGGTGACTACTGTTAGAGGTGGCGATAGGCAAGTTCCTGAATCCGCTTTAGACGCAGCTAGGAGGGTAAAAATAGAAACAGAAACTGGTTTAATAAAACAAATTTATGGTGATCCAAGTACGGTAGATGAGCAAAGATTAAATCTGTCAGCAAGTGATAAAGATAGGGTTAAAAGTTTGAAGGCAGATTTGCAAATTGCTGAAGATAATTTAGCCATGATTGAAAAACTCGGTAATGATGCCCCGTTTGTTAATTATGATGGTGATCTAATCAATGAGGATAAGAGCAAAAGGCAACAGAGTGACGCTGAAACATGGACATGGGGTGAAATGTCGTCCTCGGCAGCCAAAACAATGGAAGAAAGAAAAGTAAGAGATTTAAAACGTCAAATAGCTGAAATCACCGGGCAAGCAATAGCTGAAGAGTTGGAAGAGGAAGATGAAAACGACAGGATGGGATTATATCGATGAGTGATGTAATTGAAAGAGTACGCAAAAAGTATCCTGAGTACGATAAAGTAAGTGATGAAGAGTTAACTTATCGTGTAGGTAAAAAGTATCCAGAATACTTAAAGCGCGATCCTCAATTCAATGAGGATTTTAAAAACATAGACCGTCGTGTTCGTAAGATTCAGTTGGAGCATGAGATGCGGGAAGTGCGCAAGCAGGGTTTGCGTCAAGATTTAGCAATTGACTTACAGTTTCCAGAACCGACTGAAGAGGGGAATGCCTTATCACAACTTGGCTACGGTCTTTACGGTGGGTTAGTGAGGGGTGCCGAGGGTATGTACAAAATAGCTGAGTCTGGTGAGCGTGCGCTGGGGAACGAGCGGAGGGCTAATTTCTGGAAGCAAATGGCAGCGGAACGCGGAGAAATTGCTGCTGACATTGATACAGTAGCCAGAGCGACAAAAGGTGCGCCTTTTGCTAGATCGCTTGGGCAGGGTATAACGAGTTTGGCTCCGACATTGGTAGCGGCACCAACCGGCCCGTGGGGTATGGCAATCGCAGCGGGAGCGCAGTCTTATGGTCAAGGATTGGCCGATGCCGAGCGTGCGTACAAAGCGCAAGGACTGTCAGATGAAGAGGCATTTAAGAAAGCGCAAGGCCCCGCGTTATTTCAAGGTTTGGGAACGGCATTAATCACTCGCGGCTTTATGAAAGCCGGGGGTGGTTTTGAGGAAGCACTTTTGATGAGTGCTGTTGGCCGCGCCACTTTTAAGGAGATAGCCAAAGGTGTTTTCAAGCATGGAGGTTTGGAGGCAACGGAAGAATCATGGAACCAATTGTATGATTCTATTGTTCGTAAAGCTACCTATCAGCCAGACCTTACTTTTGAAGAGGCAATCGAGCAGATCGGTGAAGCGGGAGAGATTGGCGGCATACTGGGTGCCAGTATGTATGGTGTTCGCCAAATTGATGCTGCGCGGCAAGGTAAAGCGGCAGCAGCAGCAGAAAGTGAGGTAATAAAAACAATTTCCGATGCGGAAGCATTGGAGCGATCAATGCCAGCAGGATTTGCTGGTGAGCCAGAGGCAACGCTTGATACACCGAAATGGAAGGAAGCAGGAACGAGTTTACTTGAAGGGGTGCCGGTGCCAGAGAAGTTGGGCAAGGGCGAAACCTTTACTGTTAAATTTAAGAATGAAAGTGGGCAGGACGGAGTTATTGAGTTTGGCGATCAAGCTACGCGATTGACGATCGAGCGTGGATTAGCTGCGTCTGGTGCCAAGGAAATTACGGAGGTAAACCAGTTTACGCCGCCGACAGAAGAAGAAGCTAAAGCAGCAGAACCAGCACCGGAGCCTGCCCCGGTAGCGGAACCAGAACCGGAGCCTGTCCCGGCAGCGGAACCAGAACCGGAGCCTGCGCCAGTAGCAGAACCGGAACCGGAGCCTGCCCCGGTACCGGAAACCCAAGAAGAGGTGGAAGATGATTATGAGCTTACTCCGGAAGAAGCGGCGTTGGAGGCTGAAGCGTATGCGGATGAGGTTGCGCAGGATGTTGAGCCTGAGCCTGTTAAAGAGGAAACGGCTTTTGAAAGATTTGAAAGAGGATCAAGAAACAACATTGAGAAAGCAGGGGACGATCCAGCCCGCAAGGCGCAAGCAGCATTCGTAGTTAGAGAAAGCTGGAAGTTTGAAAATACTACTCAAGAATTTCAGGATTACGTTAACGGCATAATAGAACAAGCGGAGAATCTTGGTCTCGAAATTAGGGATGCGTTTGGCGAGAAATGGGTAGAAGGAATTGTTGCTGAAGCTGAATTTGTACCAGCGTCAGAAAAAGATGAGCATCTGCGCCTTGAGGACGGCGAACACAGAGTTGTTAAAAGAGTCTTTAGGCCTGCAATATTTCAGGATGGTAAGTTAATGGGGGGTAGTTTACTGCCTTATTACGAGGTGATAGTATTTGGGCCGAAAGCGCAACCAGAAGAAGATAAAATTTCAGAAGAAGAGACTGATGAGCGAATTGAAGATGATGGATCTCCCGTGGTGGAGCAGCAGGCTGGAACATCTGAAGGAGATGGAACCGGAGCTACTGAAGCACCTTTGGGAGAGCAACAAACTGACGGAACACCTCGACCAGACGACGAGGCGAGCGCAAGACCTGTATCAGACACTCCAGAACAGGGGGCAACGGTCGAACGAGGCGAGGGAGATCGTCCAAGCGGAGATCGTGAGTCCCGATCCGGAGAGGGACGAGATCGAGCCACTACCGGAGAACCTACTGCGTCAGATCGAGGCGTGGGAGGACAACCTGAGCAGTTAAACAACTACGTTATTCCGGAAGGAGAAGAAACATCTCCAACGGGTAAGGTTTCCAAGGCGCGGGCCAACATTAAAGCAATCAAATTGCTCAAGCAACTTGAGCAGGAGAACCGCGCAGCGACAAGTGATGAGCAAAAGGTTTTAGCGCAGTATTCCGGATGGGGGCCAATCCAAGAAGCGTTTTCCACAAAAGGAGTAACCGGGGAGAGCGATAGTTGGAACAGGCAATGGAAACCCATTTATAAGGAGTTAATTGAATTACTTGATAACAATGAATACAAGGCAGCGCGAAACTCTCTTTTAAATGCACACTACACATCCACCAAGGTCATAGGTGAAATGTGGAAGGGGTTGCGTCACCTTGGTTTTAAGGGAGGGCGTGTGCTTGAGCCTAGTGCTGGGGTGGGGCATTTCTTTGGGATGATGCCGCAGGACATGGCATCTAATTCTAGGTTGTGGGGTGTTGAACTGGATTCAATTTCTGCGCGTATCCTTAAAAAGTTGTATCCCAATGCGCAGACCTTTGAGGGAGGGTTTCAAGATGCAAACATCAAGAACAACTCAATGGACTTGGTGATTGGAAACGTGCCGTTTGCCAAGGAGGGTGTTCAAGACAGTCGTTATCCGGATTTCAGTTTGCATAATTACTTCTTTGCCCGATCGGTTGACGCTTTGAAGCCGGGAGGGTTGATGGTTGCGATTACTTCTGAATCAACAATGGATGCTCCAATATCCAAAGAGGCTAGGGAGTACATTGCTGAACGTGCTGATTTGGTTGGGGCAATACGCTTGCCTAACACGGCATTTAAGGAGAATGCGCAGACGGAGGTAACAACTGACATACTGGTGTTTCGTAAGAAAACGGGTCAGCAATTTAAGCAGGCGAACGATTTTATTGATCTTGTCATGGTTAAGACGCAGGACGGTACCAATAAAGATTTTCCCGTTAACGAATACTATGCCAAGAAGCCAGAGATGTTGCTGGGACGCTTGAGCCTTGAAGGGAAACTGTATGGCAGGCCGGGGGATCAGCGTGCCTTGTTGCCGTTTGAACAGGAACCAGAACTTCCTCCGTTAATTGAAGAGGCATTTCAGAAGATGCCAAGGGCAGTAGTTGCGGAAGAGACTCACTCATACGAGAATGAAACTGAATTTGTTGAAGCAGACAAGGAAGTGGTTGGTCGAATTGGTGCCTTGGTGCAAGTACCGGATGCAAAGAATCCAAAATTAACACACTTAAAAATCCAAGGTGAAAACACTTTGTTGGATTTGCCAAAAGACGCATACAAGAACTCGGCACAGTTAAAGAGGTTGAATGATTATGTTGTTCTTAAAAATGCGGCACAAGCGATGGTCAGGGGTGAGCTTGATCCGGAGAAAACCACAGAGGAGCTTGATGTTTTAAGAAAGAATTTAAATGCGGAGTACGATAAATACTTTAAAAAGCATGGATCGGTTAATGGCAGGAAGAGTGCGTTTATTTGGCAAGTAGACGTTGATTTCCAGCAAGTTGCTGGGCTTGAAGATGTTCGCACCGAGTTTGTGGAGCAGACAAAGGATGGTGTAACGAAGGTTGTGAGCAATGATGTGGTTAAGAAGATGCCAATCTTTGAAAAGCGCACCAATTTCCCGCGCAAAGCCCCGGTTACGGCTGAAACTCCCGCTGACGCTTTAACAATCAGCATGAGCTACAAGAATCATGTTGATGAAAATTATGTCGGGCAACTGCTGAATACGACACCGGAAGGTGCGCGGGCGAAGTTGTTGGAAGAGGAATTGGTGTTTGAAAATCCCATAAGTGGATTATTGGAAACTCCTAGTGAATATCTTTCTGGCAACGTAAAGCGTAAATTACGGGAGGTGCAGGCGGCAGTTGAGTCGCAACCGGAACTGGCGCGAAATGTAACTGCTCTTACCGAGGTGCAACCGGAACCTATTCCGGTTGAGCAAATTGGGTTTAGGTTAGGCAGCACATGGATCGATCCAATGATCGTAAGTCGGTTTTTGCGTGAGGTGTTGGATGTGTCTGGTGATGCCCATTACATTAAGGAAACAGGAAAATGGCGTTTAAACATATTTAACCGGTATAGTGAAACGAACCAGAAGGTTTATGGTTTTTCAGAAGGGGGATTAGATGGTGCGGAATTAGTTCAGTATGCTTTAAATCTGAAAGAACCAACTGTTTACGATCCTCCTGCCGATGGGAAGAAAGGCAGGGGTACAAAGAATGCGCAGAAAACCATTCAAGCTGCGCAAAAGATACAAGACATTCAAGCTGCCTTTAAGGAGTGGGCGTTAAAGGATCGCGAAGCAGCAAAGAGTATTTTTGAAACCTACAATGAAAATTACAACGGAACACGTTTACGTGAGTACGATGAACCAGATTTTGATTATTACCCCGGTGCAACAACGGAATTGCAGTTACGTCCGCACCAGAAGCGTGCTGTAAGTCGGATTTTGCAGGGTAGCACATTGCTGGCTCATTCTGTTGGCACGGGCAAAACCTTCATTATGGCTACTGCTGCAATGGAGATGAAGCGACTTGGAATGGCAAATAAGCCGATGATCGTTACATTAAATGCTGCCCTCGATCAGTTTACCAAAGAGTTTAAGCAACTCTATCCAGCGGCAAACATAATGATGCCAAACAGCAAGCAAAGAGATGCAAAGAATCGGCAGCGTACAATGGCACAGATTGCCACGGGTAACTGGGATGCTGTTATCATTCCGCAGTCTTTTCTGGATATGCTTCCTGACGATCCAAAACGGGAAGCGGAATACTTGGAAAAGGAATTGGTCAATCTAGCCACGGCAAGAATCAAAGCCGCACAGGAGGAAGGTAAATCCTCTCCAAAAGTGAAAGACTTGGTAAAAGCAGAGCAGCAATTAGAAGCAAAAATTAAAGATTTAAAATCGTTAAAAATTAAAGATCGAGGAATGACGTTTGAGGAAACTGGTGTTGATGCGTTGCTTGTTGATGAAGCCCATCGATACAAGAAACTCCAGTTCCAGACTCAAATGGGCAACATTAAGGGGATAGATAGAAGCGCAAGTAAACGTGGCTTGTCCATGTTGATGAAAACGCGATGGGTGCAGGAAAACAATGACGGTAAAAATGTTGTTATGGCAACCGGCACGCCAATATCCAACACGGTGGCTGAAGCGTGGAACTTCATGCGATATATCAATCCCAAGATGTTAAAAGAATATGGGATGGAAAACTTTGACAGTTTTGCGTCTTTATTTGGGGATACGGTGTCAGGCATGGAGTTGACCGCTGGAGGCACATGGAAAGTGGTGCAACGATTTGCCAAGTACACGAACGGGCCTGAGTTGATTGCTGCGTTTAGGACGATCGCAGACGTTATCACACAGGAAGAGGTGCCGGGGTTGAATTTGCCGCCATTAAAAGGGGGGGAGCCTACGAACATCATTGTGCCTCAAACAGATGGTGTTGCGGAAGAGATTGCAGACATTCGGCTTCAGTTGGAGAAGTTTGAAAAGATGTCTGGTCAGGAAAAGAAAGATAACAGTCATATTCCGCTTGTCTCGTTTACGAGGGCAAAGAAGGCGGCGATTGACATAAGGTTAATCAATCCGCTTGCAGAGGATGAGCCAGATTCAAAGGTAAACAGGGCAGTAGATAAGATTCTTGAGATTTACCATGCTGAAGAGGCGAATAAAGGCACGCAGCTTGTTTTTTCTGATGTTTACCAAAGTCATGTAGAGGGATTAACAGAGAAGGAGCAGTTTAATGTCTATGATGATTTAAAAAGTAAACTGGTTGCTGCTGGGGTGCCTGAAAACAGTATTGCCACGCTTGGGCCAAAGATAACTGAAGGGCAAAAGAAAATCATAGGTGAAGGCATAAAATCTGGAGAGATACGAATTGCGATAGGTTCAACTGAAAAGTTGGGGACAGCTTTAAATATGCAGGATCGGATGGCAGCGTTGCATCATTTGGACGCACCGCCGCGCCCGATGGATATTGAGCAAAGGAATGGACGTATTTTGCGGCAGGGTAATCTTTATGGTGAAAGAGATGAAAACCAAAACTTAAAGTACGGTGGGATTGAGATTGTTACCTATGGCATGGAGAACACATTGGATTCAGCCATGTTTCAAAAGTTAGCCACCAAGCAAAAGTTCATTAATCAGATATTGCGTGGGGATTTGCAAGGCAGGGATTTTGAGGATGCCGCCAATGAAACTAGCCTAACATTTGAGGAACAGATGGCAGCGTTTAGTGGTGATCCTGCTGCGATGCAACGTGTTGCTTTGGATCACGAAATACGATCGCTAGAAGCGTCCAGAAACACATTCGTAAGAAGTAAGCGTGAGGCTAGGGAAACACTAAATGAATTAGTTGAAGAAAAGATACCGCTACTGGAGAGGCAGATAGAGGAAGCGAAAGAGATCGCTGAAAAGATGCCATCGAGCGTTGAGGAAATTGATGGGTTAGGTCGCGTCACAACTGATCCTAAAAAGTTTTCAAAGGAATTTGATAGAATAATTGCAGCAGCACTTGTTGATGCGCACGAATCAGCTAGAAAGAAGGGGTACACCATTAAGTCTGCTCATTTTACCAAGGGGCCGACATTGCAGATCAATGGTTTTGAAGTGACAACTTCAGTAAAAGGCACATGGGATGGTAAAAACAATGATTGGGTAAAAGACACAACGCCGCAGCTTCAATGGAGGTTTACGCATAAATTACTGGAAAACACGATTGGAGCAGCAACTACGGGTGTTGGTTTGTTGAGTAGTTTAAACGGCAAAATAAAGCCTATTGAAAATTTGCCAGCAATTAAGGAGGCGGCACTTGAAAGGGCTAAACGTGACAAGGTGGCGTTGGAGGATACGGTAGACAAAGAATGGCCCAAGCAGGCTGAGTACGATAAAGCGCAAGGTGATCTCGCTCGATTGGATGAAGAGTTAAGGAAAAGAGGTGAAGACCAGCAAGAAATTAATGATGCGGTAGATCGAGGGAATGAGGCATTGGATCAAGAAGAGAAACCCAAGGGTATGCAAATCAAACCCCGCCCAGGTGGTGGGCAAGGAGGTTTCATTCGTTTGGATGTGATTCGTGATCTTGGCATCAAGGGTAAGGATTTATTTAAGAAAGGTTTCACCGTTTTTGCTGGTTGGGCCAAGGCGATGAAAAGTGTGTTTGGAGATCGTGTTGGCAAGTATCTCGATAAAGTTTGGAACAGGATAAAGCGCGATGAATTTGCCGATGAAAACAATTTGAGTCCGGATGGAGTTGCGGCAAAGCATCGGATCGAGGGAACTGAAAAGGTTGATGAAGAGAAAAAGCCAAACTACGCGACCCCGTTAAAAACCAGACTGTTGGAACCGTTTCGCAGGCAATCCACCAAGATTGTCTACTACGGTAGCGAGCAACTCCTGCGTGAGAAGCAGGGTTTGGAAATGATGGGGATGTACCAAGCTGCCGCCATTAAGCAGCAGGCAGACACTTTGGAGAAGAAGCTATGGGAAAGTCGCCCCGATGAATCCGGATGGTCGCTACCTGACTTTTTGCGCAAGGGAGCGTGGGCATCGAGGATCAAGGAGTTTAAGGGTAAAGCGTTGCCTCTGGCGGCACATCTAAACGTCACGGGCATTGATGAGGATAAGAAATTCATTTTCACGGACTTTGAAATGCGTGCCGGGATAATGAGTGCCAAGCAGTTTAAAAAGGGGGAGCATAATGTTGGCGATGTAATCATGGTTAAAAACCCGTTGACCGGTGAGCAGGATCAACTGGTTATTGATAATTTCATTGAGACTAGAGACGGGAGGCGCGGTTATCAGTTGTTGCGTGAAATGCCTGCTGATTTGCAGGAGGAACTCTACAATCACTACACGCAAGTCGAGTATCCGGAGTTTGCGTGGTTTATCGATACGTTCATTGATCCCGGCTTGAAGGATGTGAGGCAGGAAGTGGCAGGCGTCGAGGTGCCGGTGTTCAACCGTTTTTCTTTAGCCTCAATGCTGGCTGAAGGCACGGGAGAGTTTAATGCCATTGATGCGTACACGCCCGATGTGGTTGTGTCGCGTAGTTTATGGGGTGCGGCGCGGCAGGCATTAAGACTGCGATCCGGAGTGCGATCTGCCGGGAGACGGTACAAGACGGGTAAATCACGGGAAGAGGGCAAGGTGCTTGATCTGTTAAGTGGTTTTAATGTGCGTGCCTTGCAAGCTGCGCAGGAAAAGTCGCGTAAACGGTGGTTAAAGTCGGTAGTGGAAAACGCTCGATCTTTTAAAGGTGAAACGCCACCGGAAGGTTATGTAGACCTTGAGTCGGGCCTGACGGAGATTTGGAAGGCGATCAAGGCAGTCCGAGGGTGGAATATGCCGGTCGATCCAAAGACCGGTGAGCGAGTGTTTCCGGAGACGGAGGATCGTTTGCAGGAGAAACTCGATAAAGAGGCATTTGAAGCCTTTAAGAAGGAAGCGTTTAAACTGGCAGGAGGCAAGAAAGCGATTCCGAAACCGTTGATGGATGCTTTAGTGAAGCAGTACGCGCAACAGCAATCGCCTCACGCGATTTTAAAGGTAATGGGGTATCTGCTTCGGCAGTCGAAAGGATTGTTCCTGTTCGATCCTGTTACGGTTGTGGGTAACTTGGGTGCTAATGAGTTTTTTGCTTTGGAAGCTGAATTTCATGCCGTCACCAGCGGGATGATAAAGGCAATGTCAGGAGACTTGCAGGGGGCAGGGCAGAAATTGAGATTTGCCCGTAATCTTTTCGCGGGTCAGTTAATCAATAGATTTATTGGGGCGAGAAAATATCTTCCCGGTAGAATCGGTAAAAACAGTCATTACTTGGACGCGATCCAGACGGTGTTACCGGATGAACTGTTTGCTGATTCCACGCGGTTATCTGATTTCAATGTCAGGTTTGACCAGAAATGGCATGAAATGTTGAGGCAGGGTGAATTAGCCGGTGCTGCCTTGCAGATGATTCAATACGGCAACATCGATGTTCGGGCTAAACAACGTGTAGCCTACGCGATGCTTAAAGCCTCGGCAGTTACCAAGGGCAGGGCAAAGAAACTCCGTGGGCGCGATTTACGGGCCTATGTGACGGAGTACATGAAGAACCCGCCCGTGCAGGACAGATTGCAGGCAGTCAATGCTGCGCAGTTTGAAATGTTAAACTACGCAGATTCTCCCGATGCAATTAACAAGTTGGTCACGAATGATTTTGGTGCATTGATCTCTGCGTTTCCCCGTTTTGGTGCTGCTTTTATGGCCAAGCAAAAGGATCGATTATCCGCGCTTAAACTGTTCATGGGCAAAGTGCCAAAGGGTCAAAGGGCAGATGCTTTTGCAGATATTTTAACGGTGGGAATGTTTGGGCTTGGTGGAAGTGGTGCCGTTGTGATGGCACTACGAGCTTTACTAGGTGATGAAGAGGAGGATGATCCTCGATCATATATTGGATCAGCAACCAAGATCGTGGATAAAGGTTACGGGCCTGAGCGTGAACGGTTTGAACCAGAACTCATAACTGCTAATCGTATGAATCTGTCCTACTGGGCTAGGTTGGCAGGGATCGATGATGGGGATGATACCGATTTTTGGATGCGAACGAGGCAATATCCTGCCATCGGAATGGCCGGTGCTTTAATCATGGGCTGGAATGACGCAAAGCGTTACGGGGCTGATGTAGGTTTGCAAACATGGGGTCAAATGGTTGGGGAACTTGGGGGTGAGTTTATTTCGTTTGGAGCAGGAGTGCGTGTTCCAATTAAAGGAATTATGGATTGGCAATCGGGTTTTGATCGACCGGTAGCGACTCCGGTTGATCCGTTTGCTGGATCGGTGCCGTTTTCTTTTTACATCACGGACGAATTCATGGGGGCGTTTATTCCCGGTCAACGGCAGTTTGACAGATTGGTAGCTTACGTTGATCCAATTTATCGCAGGCCAACGAGATCGAAGGAACTTGGGTATGATCCCGGCGTGATCGAAGCGTTTCGCGCAAGTCATTTCACCGGGCTTTTAGATCGGATCGCAGTACAGCAGGGGTTGATTGATCCGTTGCCGCCAAAGGGTGCCGTCGAAACCGTGAGTAAGTTTCCTAGTTTTAATTTGGATTTTAACTCACGAAAGCGTGCTGAATTGTTTGAAGAATCACGAAGGAGTCAAACTACACGCGATTACACGAAGTTTACCAAGCGGCAAGATCGGTATGGGGATGAATATCTAACGCAGCAGAATTTAAATGCGTTTATTCCGGAAGAAAACATTAGACGTATGCCGTGGGAAACGCAGGCATCGAGTTTAGGTGGCTTTAACATTCGACCGTATCCGCGCTCGGAGATCGAAGAGGCATTGAAGTCGAAACAATTGCCGGTGCGGCCAAGTTTACTTCGATAAGATAGTTGACAGAGTTACTGTCCTGCGGTTTGATGCCCGCCCTTCGATCTCGGTAGGATTCCGGAGCGGTCAAACGGGTCTGACTGTAAATCAGATGGCTCAGCCTTCGCAGGTTCGAATCCTGCTCCTACCACCATTTTCAAAGGGATTTTGCGTTACGGTGCGCTTTAAACTCATCTACGGCCTCAAGCATGGCAGTTTCGACTTCTGCAGCACTTTTTAATTTAAGTTTTCGCTCAATGCACCTCGTTAAAATTTGCTGCTCGTCCAAATCAACAAATTCTGAAGCTAATTGAAGCGAACGGTTTGCAAGCGTTTCAATTTGGTTGTTCATACGGTTAAGGTAGAGGGGTTTTGTAATGCAAAATCTTTACGGTCAACAACAAATTGTTAACAATTTGACATTCATAAATTAGAATTTACCAATGCTTTTCTCAATTTTCTCGATTTCAGCTTTCAAATCTTCGGTTTGCTTTAGGACTTGGAGTAGTTGGGAATCATCGATCTCATTTCGATGACGGATCACTCGTCCAAGATGTTCGCTGATCGCCTCAATTACGATTTGAGTCGGTTTGACGTTGCGGATGTTTGCTTCAGCGACCACATGATTCCACATTCGATCTTCTAAGCGAAAGGTGCGGCTAGTTTTTTTGTCAGACATAATAATTTTGTAAGTTTCATTGCCGATCTTAATATTTGCGGTAATTAGATAATTAGTATTTAACGCAAGTAATCGGCCCGGTCTTGCTACCATGTCTTGCGGCATGAAGAAACGCATAAGTTATGTTTTTTACCATAAATAATTTGCACAAATTTTGCACACGCCAAAAATTAACTACACTTTACCCCTATTTTTATTGGGTTTTATGATTGGTGCGTTACGGACTGTAAATCTGCTCCTTTTGCTATTTTCTCAATAAATCTTCACTTTTCATTTTTCTCCCTTTTTCCTAATAAATTTGCACATTCTGGTGTGGTTTTTTGCGTTTATTAACCGTTTATTAGCAAACGGAGAAGATTATTAGTTTGCGCAAATCCCAAAATCATGGTCTTAATTGCGGCGGTTTACGGCGGGTTATACCCGTGAAAATTTGCACAAATTTTGCACACGCTTTTTATGACCAAATACAACAAAAACAAATCCTTCAAATACAAAGGTATTACTATTCCACTACAAGATCGTAAGGGAACTTATTCGATTAACAAGATGATCGAGGGGGAACATATCCGTCAATCGCTTGGCACATCGGATTTTGAGACTGCAAAGCAGTTGGCGATGAAGCTGATCCAAGCCCGGTTGAATCCGGATGGTGTGCAGGACGCGCCGATAAAGCGGAAACGGCGAGAACCGACAACTGCAACTTTCCAAGAGGTTTGGGATTGCCTTGTTAACGCCGAATCTCTCGATTGGAGTAAAGATACCAAGCGTGCCTACTACACGAATGTTCGCGGGATAATTCATTATTCAACTGGACTCGATTACGATGAGTGCTTTAAGCAACGACTTTCAATAATGACGAAGAAATCTTTTTTTGTTAACGCGCAGGACAACATACTGCGCGGCGTGACGGACAAGCTGGAACGTGATTCTAAAAAGGAATCGATGAACTCGATGTTGACGGGCCTACGGTCTTGGTTCGGTAAGAAGGTCATGGCCAAGGGTATCCTCGATGATTTGGTGCTGCCCGATCTGACGGTGCTGCGCTCGATCCCTAAACTTCCTGTGTTCAAAAAAGACACTTACACAATGCCCGATCACAAACTGATGAAGGACATTGTGAGCAGATTGCCTGAGTTGCTTGAAACGTATCCCCGCGCTTGGGTTGCGTTCCACACAACAATGGATACGGGTTTGCGTAAGCAGGAGGTTAAAGATCGTAAATTTGGTGATTTTATTGAAGGTGAAGATGGTAATTGTTTTCTTCGATGTGGTCACACAATCGATCATATCAATAAGGGAAAGAAGGAGCGGTTGATTCCTGTTTCTCCCACATTAAAAACTAAAATTCAGCAAGTTCATTTGTCGAACGGTTGGCCATGTACTGATGATGATTATATTTTACCGATCGGGAAACGTGGTGGCAAAAACACAACCAATTTTAACGACGACGAACAGGGCGAACGCGGTTTCCGTAGGTTGGCTCAATTTATGAAAGAATGCGGTTGGACGCGGAAGCAGAAGGCACATGAATTGCGTAAGATTTACGCTTCATGGGCGTGTCGTGAGCATGGGGTGTATGCGGTTAAAGAGGCAATGGGGCATAGTAATCTATCCACGACTGAGCGTTATGCTGAAAAGCCACGGGTGGGTGTTACGGAGGTTGGCTTGCAATACGTTCAATCAGCTTAAATCCGCTGGGGTGTTACCCTTCGGACAAAATAAAAAGCCCTCAGAAGTGAATCTGAGGGCTTGTTTTTTTATGATTTCGGAGAATTGCTAGTTTTTCGCGGCTTTCCTGTTTTCGTGCGCATCAATCACATTATTCATACCCACTTCAAACATATTGCGCATTGTTTTTAATCCTACATCTTTACCAAGTGCATTTATCGCGTGCTGCAATCCAATCATCATAATAATCATAATGATTTGTTGCTCTTTAATTTTAAGATCGCTAACAGTTGCATCAAGTAATTCTGAGATTGCGACAAAATCTCCAAATTTAAGATCATCGAATATGTGTTCTTCTTCCATTTATTCCCTTACTGTTGACAGTTCGTAAACTTCGCCGCTCTCACATTCTTCAACTAAATACTTAACGACTGCTTCCCAAGTAGGGAACTTGTTACCGTCATCATCGTAATTATCGAGGAACTCTTCCTCCATGTATTTTGAGTTAACAATAAATGAACAGGCAGTTTTTAAGTTGCCGATGCATTGTGTTTTTCCTGCGTAATAATCACTCATAAGTATTTAAAATATGTTCCCACTTCGTGAGCATTGTTTCGGAAATTTTAAACTTAAAATAATCTAATTTGTATCGCGGCTCGGACACTTTAAATACATCGAGGATGGTCGCGCATTGATTCACAATATCATACGCTTTGCCTGTCAATGTAATGTCTAAACCATGCAATGAATCATTACCGCGTGATCTGCTAACATGATCCAGCCTTGGAACGTATTCGTCTTCGATTACTTCCATCATATTGCATGATGCGACTACTTCTATATCGTCACCTCCAAAATCGCATAGGCACGTTATCACGGCCAAGCAATCGAGCTTCCCTTCACGAAGTAAAATGCGGCTTACTAATTCATCCAAATCACTAGCCCCAATTTGGGGCTGGTGAAATGAATTGTCCGTTAAATGTAATGTGGAAATTTCCATATCAATCGTGTGGGTCGGTGGTTATGTCCGTGCGTGGATTTTTTAGTTTTGGCGCGGCCAAGTCTAAACTATCGCAAATGATAAGATGGTCGTAATCCCAGCCACGATCGGAGTCTAATGTGTGGTTGCATTGGAATAATGCGATGCTCCAATCGAGTCTCCCGTCCGTCCAGCGTTCGTTATCCGATGCGATCTCGATCTCGTAGTAAGTCTCGCCGGGATCGAGGTGCTGAAATGAATTAACTGCGAACCTAAACCTATGGCCATCCATGCCGTTTGTTATGCCTAGCTCGTCCAAAATTTGGGTGCTGCCGTCTTTGATGGTGTGAAAAGATTCAAACCAATCCTCGATGTGCAACCTGACATTATCGAGCGATGGCTCAATGCCTTCCGAGTGAATTGTTGCGTGAAGATAATCAGCGATAAATCCGTAGGTCATGGTTGCAACATCCAAAGCTAATAGGTTGCTCATAAATGGGGTCTGCGGTAGATACCCATCTAATTTTTTTGCCGCCGCTTTTTCGTATTTTTCAGCGAGCATTTTGGATTGCTTATGGTGCAAGGTGAATCTAGGCATTTGCATCCTCCCATAGTTGAATCACGGATTGTAGGTGGCGTTGTAACCCCATAGGAATGAAACGATCGCACAAGCGACGCTGTGCATAGGTTGCAGCACCTTTAAGCTTCGTTCGATCCGGTTGGGACAGGGAAAGGCCGCGATCCAATATGGATCGAATCGCGGATTTTTTTTCGGCTGAAATATACATTACGCCAACCTCCTTGGTTCGTGGATCGGTTCAATTACTCCGGCAGTAGCTTGGGAGCAGTCGTCGCAAAGCACTTGAAGCGGCATCATTGATCCCGGTATGTCGGCCGGTGGAATTACGACTTTCGAGCCGCAGCCATAACAAGCCTCGCGCTTGGTTAGTTTTGTGGTTTTATTAATTTTCATAATGCAAGACAATGTGTCTTGCGGTCGCGATTACATGATGCCCGACAACGATGCAAGACAATTCGGCAATCTTTTTTATTTTTTTTGGGAGGATAATTACGGTGGATTGCGGCGTTGAATGCTCAAATGTAATCAAAAATGTCTTGCGCCTTTTTTTTCGTTTTGGGACATTCCCGGCCAGTAATATGGCAAGGCCAACTAACCACATCGATCGAAGATTTTATCCGGTGAAAGAGATCGCTGATCTTTTGAACATGGACGTTAAATGGGTTCGGGAGCGGATCAATAGCGGAGACTTCCTAGCCTTCAAGCGTGGCACGAAGTTTCGCGTGTCCGGAGCCAGCGTGAATCGCTGGATCGACAAGCACCTCGTTGCCGCCTGAGAGATAGAGCAGGGATAAAAGAAAGGAGCAGTTGAATGGGTCAGATCACGGGCGAAAATTTGGCAAATAAGCGTGGGCAGCGGAGTATTGATCCGCTAATCATGCCCGAAAACACTAACAAATACGGCAATTTGTGCAATTTGTGCAAATTATGTGCAAATTTGGCGGCGATCCATCAACAAATGCGAGCCGCGCTGCCGAAGCTCCGCTGCTTTCTTAATTGGTGGGGGAGGGGGTCGCGCAGTTTTCGCTGCGCGGGGTGTATTGATGGATTACGCCTCACAGAAAATATCGTAAATGCGGCTTTAGCCTCGGTTCGTTCTCACCAAGCCCTGTCCCTCACAGGCTCATAGTAATAATGGTTCTTAAAAAAATAAAAAAACGGGCCGGGGTAATTTTGGAATTACGGGGTAAAGATTCCTTATTAAGACAGGGCATTAACGGGGAGGAGTGGTTTCCCTCGGTCATTGATCGCCCCGTAGTTCCTTTTAAATCTCTATGAATAATCGCAATGAAATACAGCTTTTAGCTCAAGAGATTAAAAGAATTAAAAGTAATTACGCTCATCTTGCTGGAGGGTACAAATCTGATTATGAGGCAAAAAGCATAGTCAAAGAGCTTTTAAAGCAAATAAAGAATTTAGATAAAGATAATTACAGAGTTGTTCATGTGAATGAAGATACGGGTTTTGGAAGGAAAATGATTCCACTCCCTATTGGCACACACGTTCGTAAATCGTGACCAGATAGTTAATAATTTTATGAAAGAAATCCTAGAATCTGATTTAGCGAAAAAAATAGGCGTTTCTAGGTCTGTCATTAAAGGACACCGAAATCGCCTGCTAAAGCACGGTGAGCATTGGCAAAAAAAAGGCCGCGCCAACGTGTATTCAGAGGAAGGTGCCAGTTTGATTATGGAAGCGGCAGGGGTGCCTACCCCTCCGGATGAAATAAAAGCCATTGTGGACGATTCTGAGGCCAAAAAAGCCGATGAAGAAACACTTACCTACGTCCACGCAAAATACGCAAATACAAGAGTCATCAAGGCCCGCCGTGATAGCGGGGAAATCGTTATTGTCAGAGTTAAAACATCTGAAAATTTCCGTCCAGCGGATCATCAAGGGAATCCAATGACTTTCCCTGCTCGATGTGAAGGAGGCGTGTGGACAATTACACGCCCGTTACCCCGCTGGGCGGGTAGATGGTGAAAAAAGAGTGGAGAAAAACATCCTTAAAAGCACTCGACAGGCTGATTTATCGCCAAAAGAAGAAACTTCGTTGGCGATGGGCAAAAGTCAGTCAGGATCGCAAGGTGAAAGTTCACCTAGTCGATCCGCAGGGGCGTTTATGGGAGTTCAAGTTGCAGGGCGGTGCTTATGTTCGACCGGCTTGGCTACAAGATGAGCCTAAAGCTGGAAAAAGAAGCGTTTGCGCTGCTGTTGGATGATCCAATAGCCAAACTGTTACTTGTGGCAATGTGCCACCTTTCCGCGCAAGGAGAGGTGTACGCTAGTCGTTTGACCTTACGACGAATGACCGGAATGAACGACAGAGCGATCAGCCGTAAAAGAAATTTACTTATAGAAAAGCAGATACTTAAAAAAATTGGACGCGATCATTATTTTATAAATTTAGACAAGGACACGGAGCCTGTTGAAAAGGACACCATGTCCATTGAAAAGGACACCATGTCCATTCAAAAGGACACCATGTCCATTCAAAAGGACACCATGTCCATTGAAAAGGACACCATGTCCTTTCCCCTATATAAGAACGGAACTAACGGAATTAACGGGGAAACCGATATACTCCCAATACCTGTTTTGGTTTCCCAGTTAAACCAAATGTTTCACCGGAAAAAGCAACATCCCGGCAATCCAGATTTACCAGATGCAGTAGACCGAGATCACCCTGACAGGCAGGAGTTCTGGAAGTTGTGCAAACTAGAAAAATCTATGCAGGCCGCATTGGATGAACGAATGCAGCAGGCAACACAAAAATGAAAATAGTAGAAACCATAGAAAATAAAGAGGCAGAGATCGGGGTACTCGGTTGCTGTCTGTTAGAACCACATATTCGGGTATTTGAAGTACATGATGCTCTTGGAAGCGATGCAATAGACCTTTTTACGGGTGAGCATTTTAGGGCTATTTGGCAGGCTTTACTGCAAATATTGGAGAAAGGAACAACTATCGATGATCTTCAAGTATCGATGGTTTTAAAAAATCGTGCCGATGTAAATGAACCAGAAAACGGTTGGATTTTATTGATCCACCATTTGCAGGATCAAGTCCCATCTGCCGCTAATTTATCTTATTACTTGGAAGCTGCGCAAAATGCGCAATTAGCCCGCAAAGCGGGTGCGTTATTTACCAAATTTTACGAAAAATTGGGCGAGGGGGGTAATTCCAGAGAGATATTGCAGCAAGCGGAAGCTGAGTTAATGGCGATCAATTCTGATCCGGTTGGCCGAGAGTTGCATAAGTTGGGCGATCTTATTCCTCCGATATTAACGCAAATCGAAGAGTACAAACGTGGAGGGGCGCAGCTTACCGGTTTATCAACTGGATTTGATTACTTTGACAAAATGCTGGGAGGCATGAGAGGTGGTGAAATGTTGGTTGTTTGTGGTCGTCCCGGCGAAGGAAAAACTGCTTTTGGAATGAATATCGCAGCGCAAGTTGCTTTGCGTGATACCCCGGTTTTAATTTTTAGCCTTGAGATGAGCGCGTTGGAATTGGCGCGAAGAGTGGTTTTTGCGGAAGCAGATGCCGATATGCAGATGTGGAGAACGGGATTTGCCGATGCTTCAATGATTCCGGATTTAACGGAAACCATCAACGAATTATCGGACATTCCAATGTATATCGATGAGCGTCCTGCTCTGACAATGAACCAAGTCAGAAGCAAGGCTAGGCAGGCGAAGTTGTTGCACAATATCGAGTTGATTGTAGTCGATTATTTACAGTTGGCCAAAGGTGAAGAGGGGCGGCACGCCAGTTATTCCCGCGAGCAGGAAGTGGCAAGTGTAAGTCGCGGCATCAAGCAAATGGCAAAGGAATTGGATGTTCCGGTAATTGCCTGCGCACAGCTAAACCGGAATGCTGCTCAATCTAAAAATCAAAAACCAACCCTAGCTGATCTTCGTGAAAGTGGGCAGATCGAGCAGGACGCAGACATGGTTGCGGCGTTATGGCCGGTGCCAATTACAGAGGAAAATTCGCAGGAGCAAGTTGGTTGGAGCAAGCACACTACACGCACCGATTTACTTGTCTTAAAACAAAGAAGCGGGCCAACGGGCCATGCTGAGTTTGTGTTTAAGAAAAGTAGTGTTCGATTTTTTCCATACGAAAAATCAGCCGAAGAATTAGCTAGAGAAGAAGGGTTAACTCGATGATGAGTATGGAGGAATTAGTGTTTTGGGTTTTTATCGCGAGTGCGATGGGAACCATATTAATGATCGGAATAGAAATAGAGTAATTGGCAAATATTTACTTAATAGCCACAACTAATAACAAAATAAACTGAAAGGAAAAACAAAATGCCAAGAGGTAGAATAAAAAATATGTCAGCAGAAGAGTTAGTTAAGGAAATTGATAACTTAAAAAACCGTAACAATAATATTCATCAACAATTAGTGGAAACTGCTGATTTAAAACATAGGTTTCATAGTCCTGTTATGAATACTATTTATACGGAAATCACCCCACGCGAGGCGGCAGAAATTTTAAATAGTTACAATGGTGGTACTGGAGATGAAGCTACAAATAGAACTATGTCTAGGAATTACGCATATAAACTATCGGTGGATATGAAAGCGGGTAATTTTCATGGGGATGTAAATACAATAGTATTTGACGATGAGGGAATACTAATGGACGGGCAAACTAGGTTAAATGGATTATTAATGTCAAAACAACCATGTAAAATGCACGTTCTAATGGGTGTTTGCAGAACTGGTATGGTGAAAATGGATATTGGTAGAAAAAGAACAAATGCAGATCGTTTCAGACTAGCAGGCGAATTTGGCAAAATATCTAATGCACAAGCTAAAAAATTAGAACTTTGGTCAAGAATGTCTGTTGCTGCTGGCAGGCCCGATGGGAGTAGAGAGCATAAACCGTTTTCAAAGGTAAAATGGATAATTACAGATGAAGCGATAATTGAAGAATCCAGAAGATTGCGAGAGCCTTTTCAATATATAATGGATAATCCTGCCTCCTTAAAGGAACTGACATGGTTTCCCATGATAGTGGGTATTGCGCAATGGTGGGTTGAATGTGATTCGGCAGGTGTTGAGCAAGTGGAAGAGGCAAAGCAGTTTTATGATACGATTAAAAGTGGATTAGGTCTTACAGCAGGTGATCCTATTTCTGTCTTTCGAGAAAAAATGATAGAAACTGATTGGAATAATTCTCCAATGCCACATCCTTTAAGATATGCACTTGCTTATGGTTGGACTATTTTTACAATTAACAGACATACCAATGCTGTGCCGATGAAACAATTAAGGAAAAACAGCGTCCAATACGAATTGGATTTATTATAAATTAAAACTCGCGTTATCGTTGGTCGTTTCAGCAAAAAATTAGCCACAACCCCTCCGCTGACTGTGACTCAATAAATTGTTACAGGATAAACAACGATAAATATGTACCTAGATAACGTATATCAAGCAACAGGAAGGTTGGGGAGAGATCCGGAACTGAAGGAAACAACGAGCGGCAATGTGGTTAATTTTTCCATTGCAGTATCAAACGGTAGAGACAAGGACGGAAACGATAAAGACCCGACTTGGATCGATTGTTATTGCTGGAGTGAAAAAGCTGATAAAATTGCTGCATGGTTTAAAAAGGGAAGTCTCATAAAAGTGATGGGGCCATTGACTCCAGACACTTACACGCGGGGAGATATGAAAATATCCAAGCCTAAATTGAACGTCAGAGAGTTTGGTTTTGTGCCGCGCAATGGTGGGTCTAACGACTAGAGAAGTTCAGCAGATATTTGCCTGTTGTGCAGGCGATCCGGTTATGGAGTGGAACATTCTGGAATACTTGTATGCGCATAAAAAAATGAGGCGTGGAGATACGTTTCATAATTTAAGTAAGACCGTACACAAGGAGATTGTTTCTGATCCATACGGGTTTAAACAAAAAGTAAAAAATTGGACGAAAGATGGCAAAAGTTAAAACATTTGCAGGAAAAACAGGGGTTAATGTTTATGAGGGTGATCCAGTTGGTGAAATTGGAACGCAACACATTGAAGGCAGCAAAGATGCCATTGATGCAGGGTTCAATCGTTTTTGGGCCAAGCGTGGAATAGACGATACCACGCACGGTTACAATTATGGGTCAAAAGCAGGAAAGCCTAAAAAAACAAAGTAACTCTGCCGAGCAGGGTGAAATGTTTGCTCTTGCAGAAGTGCAAGAGAACACCAAGGAAATGCTCAAGGCTTACGAAGCGAAGCCGGGGCAGTTTAGTGGCGCGATCATCGAGCGCAACAAGGAGAAGGTTGATGCGATACTTGAGCTATTAGCGCAACCGGATATGACTCACAAAAAAATATCCAAGATATTTAAAGTGAGTCGCAACACGGTCGCAGCGTTGGAACGCCGCGCCGAAGATGATGGCCGACTAGCAGCATACACGCAGCGTCTAACAAACAAGCTGCGGTATGCTAGTCGGGCATCGTTGGATAGTTTGATCGAATCTATCGAGAAGGATGAATTAAAGGGTAAGGATAAGGGAATTGTTACCGGTATCCTGCTGGATCATCTCGGCAAACTGGAAGGCAGGCCAACATCGATCGTGGAAACCCGGCGCGAAATGAGTGCTGATGAATTTAAGGAATACATGGACGATATTATGGCTAATTTGGATGAAAAAGAAGCGGATGTGATCGAGGTAACAGAAAATGAAGATTGAGTTTACCCAAACGGATCATCCGACAATTCCGAAGATTTCGGATGAGCGCATGGTGGAGATTGCGCAGAAAAAGGGATTAAAATTTTTACAGCAATTTCTCGAAAAAAGAGAAATGACCATTGAGCGGGTTAATCACGATCCGCTCCGCTACGGGGTGCGGCTTCAGTCGTGGGATGACTGCGATAAGTTGTTGGAAAATTACGAGGAAGTTTTGGTCTTGGGTGGCAACCGTAGTGGAAAGACAGAGTACGCAGCTTACAAGACTGCAAAGACAATTTCGGAAAGTGGAAACAAGAATGTTTGGTGCCTTCACTCAACGCTGCCCAGTAGCATTGAAATGCAGCAACCGGTTGTGCGGAACTATCTACCACCGGAATGGCGAAACATTGGTAAGCAGGGGCAAACGACGAACGTGCGCTGGACGGACAAGGCTGGATTTGCCGATCAAGTTTTCATTCTTCCCAACGGGAGTAGAACACGTTTTCTAAACTACTCGATGGATGAAAAAGTGTTTGAGGGTGGTGAACTTGATTTGATTTGGGCAGATGAGTTGATTGGTTATGAACTGGTAAAAACGCTCCGCTATCGAATCGTCACGCGCAGCGGTAAACTGCTAATTACGTTCACTCCAGTTAAGGGCTACACGATGACCGTTAAGGAATATCTTGCAGGCTCAAAAGTGATCGAAAGCAGGCCCGCAGAGTTATTGGAACAAGACCGCATACACGTTCCCGGTTGTAAGCCTGGGGAGATGCCCTACATCATAGAATCGCGCAGTAGAAGTGCTGCCATCATTTGCTTTCATTCAATTTGGAATCCTTTTGGTGGATACAAAAACATCGTCAAGATGTTGGAGGGAAAAACGAGTGAGGAAGTAAAAATCCGTGCCTACGGATGGGCTGAACGGTTGGAAGGAAAAGCGTTTCCAAAATTTAATGAACACGTTCATGTGGTTGATCCAAAAGACATTCCTACCACGGGAACGCGATATTGCAGTTGTGACCCCGGCGGGAGTAAAAACTGGTTTTTAAAATGGTACATAATGGACGATTTGGGTCGCGTGTTTCTGTATCGAGAATGGCCCGATCGAAAAACATTTGGTGAGTGGGCATTGCCATCAGACAAACCTGACGGCAAAGCGGGAAGTGCGCAGACCAGTTTGGGGTTGTCGATTATTGGATACAAAAAGTTGCTACAAAAACTGGAAGGCGATGAACACATATTTGAGCGTGTGATCGATCCCCGTGGCGGCGGGGCCGAGGTGCCTAACGTGAAGCAGGGGCAATCCATCATATCTATGATGGAAGAGGAACAGTACAACCAAGAGGATGAACTGGTTGGCCCAAGTTACATTTGGCACGCGGGGCCGGGAGGCGATGTGGAGGATGGAATCATGGTTATCAACGATATGCTTGATTATGACGATTCCCAACCGGTTAGTGCCATGAATCATCCCAAGTATTTTATCAGTAGCGAATGTGAGCAAAGCATCTATGCCTACGCGGAATATACTGGATTAGATGGGCAAAAGGGTGCGCTCAAGGATGTAATCGATCCAGACCGTTATCTTTTCAAGCGCGGAATCTACTACATCGATGAACACAATATGCAGGCTACCGGTGGTGATGCCCCTGTTTTAGACAATTTACCTTTCTACAATGAAATTTGATGAATTACCTTTATTGTTGAAATTTGGCGATGTAGCCAGATACACCGGTTTAAAACGCAAAAAGATCGATGTTTTGGTCGAAATTGGGGTTTTGAAGGTTGTTGCGACCGGGGGTGGGCATCGTTTGTTTACCCGTGAAAGTGTCAAAAAGTTCTTAAACATTGAAGGAAACGAAGAAATTCCCACCTGACAAATGCTTTATTTGCGGTAAATCCGTTTATTTAGTCAATAAATCAAGGTGGTTTGTCATGGAATGCAAACGGTGCAACGTATCGTCGCGCCATAGTGATCCTGCGATTTTAATGGAAAATTGGATCAATTTTCGTAAAGGAATGGAAAAAAGGAGTAAAAATGGAAATACATGAATACCAACGGAATATCTCAGCGCGAAACGCAGATATTAAAACACTTATGGGTGATCCGAGATTTAACGCGGTTTTAGCGTTAATTAGATCATTACGCGAAGAACAAGTGGTTTGGGCGGCAAGTCCGACAATATCTAACGAATCGGGCAAGACGGCTCACAGTCTAGGAGGCGTTTATGCCTTGTCGCAGATCGAGCATCATTTATTTGCTGCGGCGGTGGTTGATGAAGATTCTGATGAATAACCACCCGACAAACCCGACAAATCCGACAAACCCGACAAATCCGACAAACCCGACAAATCCGACAAATCCGACAAATTAAATGATGAAATACACTAAAATATCTCCCTAGATAATCCTTCGTACACCTAGCGTACCCAAGTCGGTTGCGCGTACCGGCAAAGTCCATGTTACCTCTTCGGAGTTCATGGGCTTTTTCTTTGATTTGCCCTCAAAAAATCAATGTCACCGACTTGCAAGGTTAAAAGCATGAGTACAGTTGCAGAACAACAAGAAGGCGCACCATCAGCCGTTAATGATGCGGACAACATTGGTTTTGAGGGATTGCGGGCCATGTTGAACCAAGAGCCGTCCCAAGACGAAAACGGAGAGGCTAACGAGCAGGCCGATCCGGTCGCAGAGGATTCTGAAGAGGTAGAGACACAGGAGGTCGAGCCAGAAGGAATTGAGGAACAACCGGCTGAAACCGAAACCGAAGAGGAAGCAGATGATGAATCTGATGAAGCGGAGGCTACGGACGGTCTGGATGAGCAAGCGCAGCATCGCATTAACAAGCGGATTGGGAAACTAACATCCCAAAAGAAAAAAGCTGAAGAAGCATTAAGAGACAGCCAATCTCAGCTTGAAAATGCGCAAGAGGAAAACCGTAAGTTGCAGGAGTTGCTTGATAAACAGGGAACGGAGCGTTTACAGGCCAATGATCCATTGGCATCTGTAATGACCAAACGGGAACTGGGGGAGCAACGAAAGCAATACAAGGATTGGCAGCGTTGGGCTAGGCGTAACCAAAGCGGAGGCGAATTTCAGTTTCCCGATGGTAAAACCGAGCATTACGATGCCGATCAAGTAGAGAATATATTGTCCTACGCGGAGGATATGTTGGAGGAACACATTCCGAAAAGGGAAAGTTGGCTGAACAATTATACAAAGATTGATGGTTTAGCAGCACAACATTTTCCTGCTTGGGGTAAAACATCCTCCGATCAACACGCGCAGTATCAAGAAATTCTACGGGAAATGCCCGAGCTAAAACGCTTCCCCAACTATAAACAGTTGGTGGGGGTGTTTCACCTTGGGTTGACTCAATATAATGCCAACATTGCCGGTCAGACTAAAACGCCCGACAAACCTCAAGCCAAAAAGGTTAAGACTCCAACTCCTACCGATGTGGTTTCTCCCGCAAGCGCACCGCCACCCGCGAGCGCAGTTAAGGCATCAGTAAAAGTATCTGATGCCCAAAAGTATGTGGAGGAATCCAACGGAAGTCCCGATGCGGTTATGCAACTGCTCAATGCTAGGAGAGCCGCAAACGCGGCTTAAATGGAGATAACATAAATGGCTAGTGCAAATAGTTATTCTTCGCCCGGAACAACCGGTGGTAATCGTGAAGATTTAAGGGACATATTAACGATCCTTGAACCAGAGCAGACCCCCGTTGTTTCCGCGATGCGAAAGGGGCCGGGGCCGAAAGGTACTTATACCGAGGTTCTGGCAGACGAGTTAGACGCACCGAGTACGGCGGGTCAACCTGAAGGTAGAGACATTACTTCGTTCTCTAATAAAGCAGTTAAACGTCAACGGTTTGGTAACAACATCCAAATTGTTTCACGCGACTACGGTGTTTCTGATGTTCAACAGTTGGTTGATACCGCTGCGGTTTCTTCAGAAATCGAATACGCAAAGATGAAAACATTGCGCGAAATGAAGCGCGATATTGAAGCGGTTGTGTGTTCCAACAACGAACGGCAATCCGGTAATGGGACTGACGCATGGAAAACACGCGGTTTGTTCCGTTGGACGGGTAGTGGTCGTGCTACCGGTTCAGATGGTGGTGAAAGTTCAGATCAAATGGTTCGTACTGCTCCGGATGATGTTCCTACTGATTACCGTACTCCTGCTGCGCAGGATATTGATGCTGCTGGTGATCTTACTGAAGGCGCATTGAACGGGGTTCTTCAATCTCTCTTTGAAACTCATTCTGCCAAGAAAACCTACATGGGTGTGTTTGGTACAGAAGTAGTGGAGAAAGTTGACAACTTCACACGTTTGTCAGGAGACACAAGTAACGAGCGTTACACGTTAAATGATAACATGGATAAGAAAACTATTAACTTGGAAGTTAAAGTTTTCAATTCCTCGTTTGGTCGCGTGAACGTGATTCCTTCCGTTTTCCTTAACCACAACGGTACCGTTGGAGATAAGGATGCAGGATTGATTCTCGATCTTGATCTTCTGGAGCTTCAATACATGGAAGCATTGCATCTCCGTGACTTGGATGATGAAGGCGGCGGGCCGCGCGGATACGGGAAGTGCATCTTCTCGGTCATGTGCAAAAACCCGAAGGGACTTGGGGCAATCGATGACGGTGCTTAATACAGAAAGGAATATACTGATATGAGACATTATCGTTTAACAAACCAAGAGGCAGCAGGAACGGGTTTTACCGATCAATTTGTGATCGAGGCATCTGAACTAAATGCTGCTGCGCAAAGTCAGGCGTTTGTGCTTAAAACGCTAGGTGCGGCAGGCAAATACGCCATAGTTGATGATGTAGCAGTCATCCGTGTCGATGAAGCCTTTGCTGGAACAGCGGGTGCTAATCTTAAAGCTGAATTAGGCCATAACGCATTGAATGGTTCGGGTAGTGCTGATCCAAATTACTGGGTCGATCAAAGCGACATTAAAGCTACTGCTGGTACATTGTACGGGTCGGTTTCGGTTGCTGAAGATGTAGCTACACCGAGGGTTACAACCTTGAATGGAACCGTTGCCGGTGCTGCCGTTACAGAGATCGATTGTACGATCACTACGTCAGGTGCGGGTGCGGCTAACTTCAGTACAACAACTGCTTCGCATACAGGTAAAATATCAATCTTTATGCGGATTGTTATGACTGATGACTTGGGGACTCAGCGTTCGCAGTCTTAATGGCTGAAATTCTGATACCAAAATTCGGGAAGCACGGGCGGGCTGCCGCCCGTGCTGACCGTATGTTGCGTGATCCGGAGGTTCATCAAAAGTATGTTGAAGCTGAAAAGATCAAGTACAGAGGTAAAGCCGCAAATATCTTCAAAAAATATAGAGGCTATAAACCTAATCTTAAATCTGAGTTAAGATTAGAGGGGGTTGTCGATTTGCGCACATGGTTTAGGTGGCAGCAACAAGACCCCTACTTTTGGCACGACGATAAAAACGTCAAAAAGTTTTTTAAAGACAACAAGGAAACGCAACCGTGGAAACGATAAGATATAGTGATTTACTGAAGCGTGTTGTTTCCTTGTCTCAACGTGTTTACGAGGAATTAAGTGCCGACGATAATGCGGCAATCAAATCCTATCTCGATACACGACTTAAACAAATTTGGGAATTTTACCCGTGGCCGGACTTAACCCGTGTTGAGAAGCGTTATTTTCGATTGCTTTATAACGCCTCTACAAGCTACGCGGCGGGCGCGGAGGTATATTATCCTACCGAGAAAAAATACTACCAAGCCATTCAGTCCACCACGGGTAATACCCCAACTACTTTAACGCATTGGGCTGAATCCAAACAAAAGTACAATGCCGATCTTTGGGTGGCGGGTGCCGCCTATGCTGCCGGTGATATTGTTGAGTATGCCTCTGATGGGCTTTTCTACGCCTGCCACACGGCACACACATCGAGCGGCACTTTGATTCCCACCGCGACAAGCGGCAATGCCCGATGGGGCGTGCTTACTGAACTGGATAAGTACGTTGCTTGGGAGCAGGACGGGAATAACCAAATAGGGGATGTAATCGAGGTTTGGGACGCTGATCCGCGTACCCATACAAAAGCCGAGACAGAGAATTTCTTTCAGAGTGAAAACGGTGTTCAAGTCATTGACGGGCCTAACATTGTTTACATCGAGTATAGGCAAGTGGTGCCAAATATATTCTATGATAGTTGGGTGAGCGGAACTGATTACAAAAAGACTAACGCAGTAAGGTGGCCAACTACTGGTGCAGACTTTGATTTGTACGAGGCAAAGACAGTCCATACCGCATCAAGCAGTAATGATCCCGGTGATGGAACTGCGGATTGGGGTATTGTGAATATACCAAGGGATTTTAGGTCGTTTCTCGCGCACGGTGCTGCCGCTGATATTTTAATATCCGATGAAAAGGAAAGACTTGCCGGTATTCAACAAAGTCTGGCTGATAAGGCATTGGCAGACTTGGTGGATAAATTTGAAAGGCAGGAGGGTCAAACACGGCAAATGCGTGTGAAGATTTACCGTTAATTTCTTATGTCACCACTACAACAACTAAAAGCAATCCTAAATGGATTATATGTAGCAACCCGCACGGCGGGGATGAGTGCCGATGAGCATGAACGCGCACGGCAAGGAGCAGAAACCCTTATGAGGTTTCTTGAAAAGCAACCCGAAGAATCTGTAACAGCAGATGATGTTGCAGGCAGCGGAGGGGTTGTGGCTAATCAGTCCGCTGAAACTGCTGACGATAACGAAGAGGGGGCTTAATGCCCCCTCTTTTTAATTTAGGTATGAAATCGAGTAAAACAGTATTAACGGCAGTCGCGGCAATTTTGTCTGCGGCTGGAGCATATTTAAGCGGCGAGCTTGAATTAAGTGCAGCACTAAACATAGGGGTAACATCAATCCTTGCGATCTTCCTTCGTCACGGCGTGAAGAAAGCAGAAACAGCAGCAAAAGGTTAATGGGAATCATCAAGGCAATCGCGACCTTGATAAACGCTTTTCCCGGCTTGCTAAAGCTGTTTGAAAAGTTGCACCAAACTATTAAAGAACAAAATGCAAAGGAACGGTGGGAGCATAAAAAAACACTCATTGCTACTGCTGTTCGTGATTCTCAGTATGTCGTTGGGGTGCAGGCAGACGAAGCTAAATTCGGTGGAGCAATTTCTGAAGCACCCGGAATTTCCGAGGGCAGCGTTTCACGCCCCACAATTCACAGAGGAAGTGCTGAATAAGCTCGCAGAGTATGAATATGAATTGGAAAGAAGGTAATGCCAGAATACATAACAGATGGGGATCAAGGATTTTACGGAGTCAATATGCGGCTCGATCCCGCCCTTCTTTCGCCGGGGGTAGCATCCGAAGCTAAAAATAAACGATTTGTAAACGGATCGGCACAAACACGCCCCGGTGTAGTCATCATGCCTTGGGGAAATAAGGCGGGAGCAGACTACGATCATAAAGTTTACGCCGCAAATGAGATCGTAAGGTATAGCGGTAAAAAGCGTAGATGGGTATGTAGCGATGATTCATACAATAACCAAACAGCTTGTGAGGCGGCAGGAGAAACTTGGGGAGTAGATTCCTTTGTCGCAACTGGAATTACAAACGGTAATTTTGCTACTGACTCTGTTTGGACTAAAGGCACCGGTTGGGACATAAATGGAAACCAAGCATTCATTACTAATGCGGTACAGAGTGATTCTTCAAATCTGTACCAAGATTTTGGAGCAACCGTAGGACACGTTTATTTTGTTAAATTCACCATCGATGAAATTAACAACACCGGCAGTATAAAGGTTTTTGTTGGTCACGATCAGGCTTCAAGGCCGACATTTACAACAGTTGGCACCCATGAGTGCATTGTTACCTCTGCTGGTAACGAACCGCAAAGATTGTTGCTTCAAGCTAACGCAACTTTTGTTGGTAAAATTTCAAATGTGTCCGTTTCTGAACCGGCTAATGTTCAGATAAACGCGACACAAGGCCCGATCAGTAACAACGATAAAGGCCCGTACTTCCAAAGAAACTCTACAAACGCAGGAGCGGTAATCGCCCCGTTAGATGGTTCCGGTAATGTCAATTCCGGTTGGACAGAACTTACGGGGCAAAGGTTGTTTTCTTTTGGGACGGTGCATGGGGTTGGTGTTTATTCTGATCCGAACAGCATCGAGTATTTGATCGTTGCCGCAAGTGACGGTGTTTACGCCACGCGAGAGGGAATGATGGCATTTAAGCTAAATGGTCTGCATCCCGATGGGCCGGTTAATTTTGTTCAAGCGTTCCAGAATCTTTTAATGTTTCGAGGTGATGATAAAGAACCTTACATTATGGATGATTTGGATGAGGGTTTTAAAGAGATTGCCCCAGCAGAAACAGATGAAGATTTAGAAGAGAACGAGGATGGAACCGGGCTTGAGCCAATCCCCAACACCGGCTACGGAGCAATCTATTTTCAGAATCGTATGCTGATTCCTCATTCACGCGATCTTGTAAGCGCATCAGATTTTTTAAACGTAACAAGGTATCAGCCTGTTCTGGCATCGTTTCGCATCAATCAAGGGAGTGCCGATAAACTGGTTGCCCTGCACAAGTTCGATCGCACAACTGTATTGTGCTTTAAAGAGCAATCCATTTTTGCCGTAAGAAACATTTACGGCAATCTCGGTGATCTGGTATTGGATCAGTTAACGAGTTCTTATGGGTGTGCTTCTCCAAAATCGATTGTCAGCGTAGGGCGAGATGTTTGGTTTCTTTCGGATCAGCGCGGTGTTTGTAGTTTGCAGATTACAGAGAGTGGTGCGGTGCAGGGGGTAGACGTTCCTCTTTCCGATCCGATCCAGCCGTTAATTGATCGCATTAACTGGGATAAGTCAGACAACGCCACCGCCGCGTTTATCAATAACCGATATTATCTTTCCGTTTGTTTGGATGATTCCGCAGACGGAAACAATAATGCGGTGCTTGTGTATGATTTTCTTAATCAAGCATGGTCAGGATATGACACGCTTGTCGGTGTAAAGGAATGGGTAAAGGTCACGGTTTGGGGGAAACAAAGGCTTTGTTATTTAAATTATGACGGTGCCATCGGGTTGTACGATGATGGAGAGTTGGGTGGGCTAAAAGATGAAGCACTTACGGGTAATCAAATCACTCAATCTGTTATTACCGATAAACTCGTTACCAGAGGCTACAACCTAAAAACCACAGATCGTAAACATTGGCATGAGGCTAGAGTCAATGTTCAGACGTTAGATAGTGCTTTTAACACCGAGGCAACCGTTGACGGGGCAAAGGAAACGGTATCGGTTAAGTCGGTCACTTTTGATCGAACAAAGTATTACAAACCGTTTTATGCCGCCGACTACGACACGACAAACGTCAATGATGATTTTAATACTCCGTACCGACAGGACTATGCGGTAATCGGAGATTTTCGGCCAAAGACAAACGGAGTGTTTCCCGATCTGCATCAGGAAAGTAGTCACAAATTACGCTTAAACGAGAGAGGTCGGTTCGCCCAGGTGGTGGTTAACGGCACCAAGGGAAGCACAAAGGTAACAAGTATAGTTGTAGACGGTTTACCTAGTACACAGTTTTTTAGAAAGGACACTTAAATATGCCATTAGCAGTAACAGTAGAAGCAGGAGAAAATTTTCCAGATAATGAAGCAGTCACGTTAGCGAGGTTGCGCAAAGGGGCAAAACCATCAGTAGCAATTACCGGCACGGTAAGTGCCGTGGATATGCAGGATGGTGCGATCACAGGAGCAAAGTTAGCTGATACAACCATCCCGGCATCGAAGATGGGCAATGCCGTCACTACCGGAGAATCGGGTGCTGGTAATAAGGGGGTCATATTAGCAAGTGATGGCACAGATAAATTTAACGAGTTATACGCAGGAAAGCGAAATGCGTTTCTTATCGGTTCTTCCACTAAAACTGGGGAAGAGTGGGCAGATGAATATCTGTTAAAAAGTAAAACACTCAATACTGAATCCACTTTAGAAGTTACAGATCAAACGGCAAATGATTTTACCTTAAAAGTTGGAGATGGCAAAATAGTTAAAAGTATGTTGGCAAATGATGCTGTTGGTAGTGCGGCATTAGGTAATTACTCCGTGGTTATTGATTCTTTTGCTCCCGGCGGTGGTGCTAGTTCAGCCGGGGGTATAGCCAAGGAGAATTCAGATTTTTGGGGTGGCATAATAGCTTTTAATCCAGAAGATGAATCTGGATCGACAGGATGGCATGGTAAAGCAGAGGCATTGCAACCAGATGGAAAGCATCAAACCTTGTATTCTACTTCAATAGGAGAGGAATTAAAATTTGGGTATCATCCCTGTGTCCCAAGAGCATTTTGCATAGTGCAGCAAACAGGAGGAAGTTATTCTTGGAATGGGGGAGGAACGGATGCCGCATCTCATTTTACTTTTAGAAAAAAATCTGGAATTGAATCTATAAGCAGAACAGGTCAAGGGACATATACTGTTAAGTTTGAGGAAAATTTATTTGCCGAAAATGATTCTGTTAGTTGCACGGGGCTAGGTCACAATGAAGAACATAGATTAGTTCCTTTAACGGGGACAAATGCGTATGGAAATACTGATGACGTAGATGCTAATAGAGAAATAACCGTAAAATTTTGGTACGAAGTAGGAACAACATTTACTGAACTGCGAAATGCTAGATACTTCACTTTATTTTTCTATTGATGCTTAAAGACGGTGACATTAGCAAGCAGGCAAAGATCAATCCGGCTAAACTTAAACCGGCTGATGAAGCGCAGCTACTTGTCGCTCAACCAGATGGTAAATTTCAATCAATAACATTAACCGGGGATGCAGAGTTAACGGCTGATGGTAGATTGCTAATTAATGAAGCAATCAAAAATCCGGTTGTAGAGGAAAACTCGGCACTAAATGATCCTAGAATTGGAGAAAACCAAATTGCTGTTGGAGATAGAATTGGAACAAAAGCAATCAATCTCGGCACCGGATCAAACGCAATCCCGCAACGCGACTCCAGCGGAAACCTTAAAGCCGAAACGGCAGACCAAGCTACTACTGCTACCAACGCCGACAATGCAACCCTGTTGAACGGTAACAACATGGAGTATTACCGTAACGTGGCTAACCATGTTGCGGAAACTGCGACAACCTCCACCGACTCAAACAACAACGACACAAGTCAGCAAAGAACCCCTCACAAGGTTTTTGAGTTTGATGTACCAAGTGACTCTGGCAGCTATTCAGCAGCAGGAACAGGCCCG
>CETC01158498.1_pt1 | contig 37493 bp, 44 predicted proteins | sample 326911 | NCBI WGS metagenome assembly CETC01 (sample SAMEA2622694, study PRJEB7988) | marine metagenome | isolation source: saline water (ENVO:00002010), including | reverse complement strand
AGGCTTGTGGATGAACGGCAGTAATGGTCAGGCAGGTATCACTGGTGCGTCCACATCTAGTGTGGTCGAGCATAGTTTTGGGGGCGCGTTAAATCAATATCAGGAGGGTGGTGTATACGGAACAGGTACAGAGTATGGGTCAATGGATACATACCTATATGGTAATGTTCAGGACGTTCCTGTACTAATGTCTCCATTTCCAGAAATTTTTAGTTATGACGAGCGACAACAGCAGATTCCAAGAGGGGCCGATGATGGCGATCCTTCAATGTGGAAAAGTGAAACTGAATTTTATCGGGCAGGTCAGATCATGAATGGAGGATATGATAGTCGTAAGGATGCTCTTGGAAGTGATGGAAACGGATGGTATATAGGCCAAACAACAGGGCCGTTTGAGGGTGGAAAAGGATCAGTAGTAACGGACTCTTTAGAGTGGGGTTACGGAGCGCGTGTATCTATGGGTGCGGGTTCTGGGGCTGTACGTACAACGAAAAGTGATGCAAGGTGTACCCCTGCAAAAGGTGGGGCAGGTATAGTTCTTATTTTTCCTATTTCAATGGGGTGATACAATGGCTGACTACAAAATTACATACGAAGATGGCAGCACAGGCGTAATTGTAGCGTCTGAAGAAATGGCAAGGACAGTGGCAGGTAATGGAAGCTATGAATTAATACCTATACCGCAAGAATCGACTGAGCAAAAAGCGGAAGTTGCGAGAGCCATAGGACGCTCGTGGCGAGACAGAGAACTGAATCGCACCGATAAATTCGTTAATGTGACAGACCATCCAGAGCATACTGCGATAATGGCCTATAGGGTCAAATTACGTCAATGGCCCAATGACGCTGACGCTGGATTTCCAGACACACGGCCTACCATTTAAACATGCACTCGTTTCCACCCTTAAACAAAATTCGGAGTCAGACCGAATTACAAAATAATTATCTGAAAGCGGTACGTCGCGTGGAGAGTTTGACGAGGGAACGCAATGCAAACCAGTGGGCTGCCAAAGGGTACCGTACGGACCGTGATGAAATCAAAGGCAGAGCAAGCAAATTAGAAAAAAGAGTGGTACACCTTACAGCCCAGCAGAAAGCGACCGAAGAGGCTAAAGCCTGTGGCTATTGGTCCGGTGCTGCAAGCATCTGTGTTACGATGACCTATCTCGTTATGGATGAGGTAGGCTATCCATTTGGCTGGAACAATTTTTGGAACCACTACGCAGTCAATTGTGTAGCTGTTAATATTGCCACGATTTTTTTTGCATGGCTTTATAAGTTAACGCAAAAATAATGGAAGCTGACGCAGCTAACGCGGTCCACCAGTTTGGCGCAGAGAGTGGACTCACAACGCTTATTGCAGATTGGGCATGGATCGCCATTGTAGCGTTTGTTTTGTTGTTGTTTAAAAGCTCGATTGAAAATGCAGTAGAGGGTTTACAGGTTTTCATGGGAAACGATTACAATGAGGATGATATTGTAGTAGTCGATGGTAGGCCAGGCCGAATTGTTAGAGTGGGGTTTTCCAAAACAGTTTTTTATCTCTACAGCTTTCGAGATGGGAAAATTACTGGAGGCACAAAATTAGCCGTAGAGAATGGCGCACTGGCATCGATGCGTATTGAACGCCCTTTACCAAAATTAGACCCACAAGATTTTTTTAAAGCGGATGAAGGGCCAAACGGGAAAAAAAAAGACGATCCCCAAAAACCTCCCAATCAACAGAAGGGGTAAAAATGGAAGTAAAAAATTTAGACGAAAAAATAGTCGAGATGGAAGAGAACCAGACTACCGCTATAGCTGAGTTGCAGACCGCGCAGAGCAAGGTGAACGAGCTGCAGAATTTATTGCAGCGTCAGCAGGGAGCTATTACAATTTTGCGAAACTTAAAAAAGGAAAACGAACCACAAACCGTAGAAGGGGATGATTCACATGAAATTTCTTAACACGATTACAGAAAAATTAGGTAGTAGAAAACTTGGCGTTACAGCTATCGTAGGTGCTGCAGCTGGGACCGGAGCAGCGGAGATCAGTTATCCCGTAGCACTCGTTGCTGCTGCATATATTCTCGGCCAAGCCTATGTAGATGCAAAAAAAGCGTAGCATCGATCCCTGGGGGGTTGTCGATGTTGCGTAGGGGGGTGGGACATGAGGCGTGTCCCACCCTCTACTAATACGGTAAGTTTTCTTCTACTGTAATATCTTCAGCTTTCACTTGGGTTAGGTACTTATTTGTTGTGTCTATCTTTTCGTGACCCATGCGATTCTTAACGGTTGCTATATCTACATTATTTCTCAGCAGTTGTGTAGCATAGGTATGTCTATAGCTTGTGTAGGTGGGTAACTCACTAATGCTGTATATTGCTTTTTCATTTTGATTAAATTCTTTAATACTATCAGCAAATTGATTATTCGATATAACTACGTTTTTTGTACCTACGCTCCGCTGATCTTTGTCCCATTTACTGCCTTGCCTCACATAACGTCCTGATGGAATAATATATTGACCTAACATTCCTAACTTATTTTGCCGTTTTCTTTCAGTTTCAATCATATTTTTTAACTCATCTTTAATACCAAGCGTTCGAAATTCGTGATCTTTTGGTGTATGTATTTCACCGTTAGCTGCACACGTTGATTCTTGCACATATAAAAATGATGCCTTGTTTTTATTTATTACTAATGCGTCCCATTCCAGCCATCGCATTTCATTGGTTCGCAACCCACAATACAATCCAAAATAAATAGCGATCACTATACAGCCATGCATTGGATGTTTACGTCCACAGGGATCGGTATAGTAATCATATTTCGCGCTTAGAACTGCAATCGTTCGTTTGGCCTCATCTTCGGTTAAAACTCTACGTGGTTTTGTCGTTGTTTGTTTAATGGTTGGGCATCGATTTTTATTATATGGGGAACGGTCTATTAAATTCAAATCTATACAGGCACTAAAAAAGTTTTTTAAAGCATAATTTTTTTTGTTTGTGGTGCTCGGTGAATGTTGATTCCGTTGCATATCCCACCATTCATAGTAATCGTCCTCAGACATAGATGCTGGATTAGGATGTTTTTTTCTTACATCCGATAAAACTCTTGTAAGCTCATTTTTTGTTTTTTGTAATGAATCAGGTTCTTTGCCCCAATCTTTTCTTGTTTTATTTTTTGCGTTTTCAAGGTATTTATCCACAATTAAATTCATATCAAGTTCCACAGCAGCAAAGGAGTTTGTTCTTTTTATGTGATCTCTGTAGCCAGGCCAAACCAATGCAGCATCCGCAGGACTAATTAAAGGTTTAGTTAGTCCAAACTCTCTATAGCCGTTTACCCATGTATCTATTTCTTCCGATGTAGCAATGCCGCTTTTGGACGCTTGTTCAATTCGGTTTGCAGCAAATTGCAGAGCTTTCGTGATATCTGATTTACTTACTCTTTTGATACGTGGGGGTGGATCTTTTTTGAATCCAGAAATCCATATGTTATACTGTAAAACCCATCGTCCTTTTGGCTTTTCTTTTGTTGGTTTTTCAAATGTCAGGCTTGGCATATTACTCGCTCCGCTGTGTATTTAGTCTGCTCTTTTAGACACGAAAGCAGTGGGGGGGATAAAAGGGGGGATAGTTTATTCGTATTTCCCGTTATATCCTACATTTTGAAGTAATGTTAAGCAAAGTGGAGTAATACTGCAAGTGGGACCAACGGACGATACAGAAACACTGTATATGTAGCGTTTTAGCCTAAAAAAGTAGGGAGACTCTTGTATTTAAGAGCCTCCCTAAAGATGGTGGGGGGAGCAGGATTCGAACCTACGAAGTCGAAGACAACAGATTTACAGTCTGCTTTGAGGTATTTAAAAACAACAACTTACGTTAATAGGGGGGATAAATGGGGGGGATAATTATTTAGATTTAACCCCAGTATAAGCATTTGTAGCAAACTTTTTTAAATCTCCAACGTAAAAATTTACAATCTTACTTGTTACTCTAATTGAGGGTATTCGCATACCTGTGTGGTGTCTATCCGCTGCCAATTCCTTTAAAGTTCTTTCGGGTATTTGCAGATACTCCAAAGCCGTTTGAAACGGCACGATTCTATCGTCTGGTAAGTGCTCTATCATGGGGATTCTCCTATAGTATGTCAACCAGTTTTCTTTTAATATCTTTTATGTGTTTGCATTCAAACTCTCTACTTTTTCTATGTCTGAACTTCCAGCCCTTACATGTGCAGCTCCATTTACGTTGCAAGTTTGGGTCGCGTTCGATTAGGTAAAATTCACCATCGCTTCCGATACGCCTCCAGATTTGCCTGATGTTTAAGTTGGGAATTACTGTGGTTTCCATACGATTACTGGAGTGCCTTTGCCGTATTCTCGCATTGTGTTTGTTTCAATCCATTCCTCAGCTTCTTTTAAGTTCATGCCGTGTACTCGTTGGCGTATTAACACCAGTTTATCGTAGTCGTATGCTGCGACACTTACGCCATTGTGTAGTGCAATACCGAGCAGTGCCTCGTCTAATGCCCGATCCTCGTACAGATAAATTTCATCCTCCTCGTCATTCGCAAAATCATTAATCGCATCGCGCATAAAATTTGTATTCCAGTGGTGGTAATGGCTTGAGGGAGGGAACGGGGATAACGTAACTGTCTTTGAAAATTCCTTTGGTTTCTTTGTTGCCAGGGAAGTCAGAACAGGTAGCGTAACCAGGGAGATAGATCGTTGGGGGTTTACTGGTCCACATTAGTGGATTTTTGTCACCATCGATCAGGACCAATATGTAGATCCAATTTGGTCGTGGCGTATGTGGTGTATACAAGTTGTAGCAGTTGACTATCTTACTACTTCTCATGTAGGAACCCTTGACATCGACATTCAGACATCCAAGATCATATCCACCATCCGGTGCATCAGGATTTTGATTTCGGTGAAATCTGGTAACCATGTATTGATCGATGGAGCCGTATAGATATTTGCAATAAGCAGCGGTAGCTACCTGGCCAACGCACTGGTCCATGAGCATATATTTATCACGCTGTTCGCCACGGAACGCACTGTCTCGTTTGCCGATGCCACGGTCCATGTTGTCCAGGCCGTGAGTGACAGCTGAATTAATTTCTGCGCTGGACATATTTATTTTGTGTGGCATAGTTTTGTCTCCGTTATTGGTGGGGCAGCCCCATCCCCAATGAGACTGCCCCTGCGGTGCGTGCTACTCGTACCTCTCCCTATGAGTACGAGCCTTCAACATCGCACCGCGTATATTTTTGATTCCTCTTTGATATTCCTGGTTTACGGCTTGTCTACTTTTGCCCATCACGCGACCGATTTGCTCGAACGTCCAACGACGATTTCCAATAAGACCTTTATTAAACTGGATGATACGTCTGTCGTTAGATTTTTTTACGTGATGTATATAAATTTCTTTTTCTTCATATTCCTCTGGTTGTGTACTTAAAACAGCCTTATCCAAACTCACCGGATGTTGTGCGGTGTGTTTTTGTGTCTTTGGCAATTCCTCATAGGCGACCTGCGCTGCACGCATGTACGACATTCCACCAGCAACTAATTCATTCTCTCGTTTTTTACGTTTATTGTTTTTTGCGAGATCGTGATTCGTGGCTGTTCCACCTGGGGCACACTCGACATAAGTATCGTGGATTCCGCGAATAATCCAGTGGCGCACGTACGCACCCACGGTGTATGGAGACGATAAATCAAACTTGTCTATCGATTCGGTTAGTCGCATTAAGGTATTCTGCAACGCATCATCGACATTTAATTTGTTATGCTGGTTTATAAACTGGACACACAAACGCACCATAGATCGCACCAGTTTGTCTCGCGCTTGGTAGTCCTGATTTTCCTGCCATAACCTTACACACTCTTTTTGTTCATCATGGGTTAATGGCGCGAGGGCCATATTATCCCACTGGTTTTGTCCGCTCATAAAATTTTACCCATTGCGGATGCCACTTGACGTAACATGTGCCAAGCGCACCGTTTCTATTTTTCCGTATTAAAAGTTCACCATCACCATTATCTATCTCTGGCACATGCTCCCACCCCCACCACAACATGCCTACTACATCTGCGTCCTGTTCTATCTGGCCCGAGTCACGAAGGTCAGACAAAGTAGGCCGTGATGTTTCACCCACTCTTCCTTCGATAGTTCGATTGAGCTGGGCGCACGCCAACACGGGTATCTGTAGGTCCATCGCTAATGCTTTTAGCCCACGCGATATTTGGCTGACTTCCTGCTCTCTTGAATTAGTATTGTTTCTTGCTTGCATCAGCTGCAGATAATCCACGACAACCAACCCTAATCCATGCTGACGTTGTAACCGTTTGCATCTCGCCCGTAACGCATTGAGGCTGACGCTACCACGTTGGTCTACATGGATTTTTCGTTTCTTTAGATCCTGCACTGTTAGGCTGTAGTGTTCACTTTGTTCCTTGCTTATTCTGTTTCGTTGTAGATCCGAAATGCTGATGCCAGTTTCTTGACAGAGGCAACGTAGGACTAAACTTCGAGCATCCATTTCTAAAGAGAAATATGCTACGACATCACGTTCTGCTATGTGGTGGGCTATCTGCCAGGCGAGTGCGCTTTTTCCTTTACTTGGTCTGGCTGCCAGTATAAACAACTGCCCTGGCTGCATACCGTAGGTGAGTTGGTCGAACTGGCGAAACCCACTACCCAAACCAATCATCTCAGAGTTTTTATTTTTCTTTGCCCACTTTTCCGCATCGGCAACAGCGGTATCTAAGGAGAGTAAACCTGTATCAGATTTGTAGTGGTCTAATAAGCCAGCCTCGACATCGGCTATCGCGCTTTCCGCATCCGCGTGCAAATCCTCTGCACGCTCTGCGAGTTGTCTACCCAATGATTGGAGTTTGCGTCTGGTTTCCAGATCCAGAATTTGTTGAGCATGATGTTTTGCGTTGGCCGTAGTAGCGACCATCGTGAACAGAGTCGTAGCGTCCATCACCGTATATTCAGGTAAGCGTGTCACGACCACACGCTGTAGCGTCAGTGGATCGATAGATTCGATGCCAGCTGTATCTGTGGTATGTATGTCTACTATAGATTTCCAGATCATTTTATTTTTTGTTGAGGCAAACGTGTTTTCAGACACACCCCAATCGATCAGCTCCGGTATGACATCCGGTCTATTTAACGCTGCGCTTAACACGCACTGCTCCAGCTCGTAATCCTCAATGATATTTTTATCTATCACATCGTTCCTATGAATTTTTTGTAGGTGGACCAGGGGAGCACAACCATTGGCTCTTGTCGATCCTCTTTCACAATCAGCATATCGTTATCGCCAAGCCAACGGTTCAAAAGCGTGAAACCTTTGCCCTCTTTTCTTGCTTTGACTTCGACCCGATACTGGCCATCCACAATGACATCTCCGGTGTAAGATCCACCAGCTGCACCGGACAGTGGGACGCGCTCTGCGACCACTCCCATTTTTTGGTGCATCTTTACGATCTCGCGCTCAACACGGCTGCCTTTATTGCGCCTACCTTTAGCTGACAGAGGTTTAGAAGGGGTCATTAGCAATGCCATCTTCAGTTACTAAGTTCACACGGTTCGCCTTAATCACCGTTTTGTATTTCTTTTCACCATCCTGTTCCCATGACTCAGTTCCTATCGATCCCTGCACATACAGTTTCTCGCCCTCGTTCATATCTCTCACTAGTTCAGCAGACTTACCCCAAACGGTTATGTTGTGATAGGTGCGAATGGTTTTGCCGTTAAATGTTTGTTCTTCGGTAAGCAGCGAGGCATTAGCAACTTGTGAATTGGCCGTGGTATTATGTCTGACATCGCCTTTTATCTCACCCAACAGGGTCACACTATTCACAGATATCATCACGTAATTCCTTTCTATTTTCTACGAAGTAGCCAAAAATTGTACGGGCCACAGATTTGTTTTTTAATAAAAAATTCAAGATCATCAACAGCGCATCAAAGTGGCTGGCATAGCCAGCGATCTTTACTTGATCTTCTTCTTTAGTCAGCAACAGATAGCTCTCGGAATTTTCTATTAGATTGTCTACGTCCTGCACGCTCAATTCCTTTTCTTCATTGAAGTCGAAATTAATCGTTGGAATCATCGTCATCCTCATTTTCCGTTTGTGGTGCTAACACCGGAGGGCTATCCACTGTCGCTGCGATCATACCTGCGATGGCTCTGGTGCCAATACGCGCCACGAACCATTCGATACCGTTTACTTCTCGTACCTGCCAATCCCAGTCCGGTAGATCATCCTGCAGCAGCAGTTGGACTTCATTTGGAATACTGGCTTTCCATTCACCTTTGGCTATATACATTTAATTGCTCCGTTGAAAATCGGTGAGACTGGCGTAGTAGGCTTTTAAGTCAGCCTCAGTTGCAGCCTCAAGTTTTATCGTCTTTGCATATTTGGTTCGAACGCGAGTTCGTGTTTCAGCGGTGAGTCGATCACTGGATAAAAGGGCGTTTTCCAGTTCCATAATTCCTTCGATGAGATCCGCTTGCGTGCTGGAGAGTTCAGTTTCTGTGATTTTCTTGTCATCGGTTTCTATTTGATCGAAGGGTATGTCGTTGGGGTCAACGGCTACTGGCGTGGGTGGAGTGTCGTCATTGGGCAACGCCCAATCAGGTAGGGCAGGGGGCTTTACTATTTTACGCTTTGAATCCAATGCTACCCAAACGGATTCTAAGCGATACAAATATCGACCTACTCCAAACTTTACTGCAGCGCGCTTGAAAGCGTCACTAAGCCCACCTTTTTCGGCCTCGACTTGTGTGTCACCTGCACCATCCGAACGGGTCACACCATGTATAGTAATGTTACATACGACACGCCCAGCAACTTCCTGATAACTATCGGACCAGTTGTTGCCACAAACTTGATCCAGCCGATCCATCACATCTCTGGCATCCAGATAGGCGAGTGCCATGCCACGCTTATTGTCTTTAGTTGTGCTACCTACGCGCCAGTGTATCTGATTGGCAGCGAAGGGTTTACTGAGCAGATTTAACACGTCATCCATTGGATTTTCCCCCCAGCAATACAGCAGGGAGTATCCGCACTGCGAGATACACTGCTGCCAACAGCAGACAGCCCTGCATAATTTTTTCTATTTGCTTGTCTTTGGGGGGTTTGCTATCTTTAGGCATGCGCAAATTCCTTTACTTAGCGGTTTGGGGTTTTGTGTTTCGGGGCCGAATGAGTTAGCGCTCATCCGGTCCTTGTTTATTTTTTATACTTCAGCAGACTCTCGTAGTACTTTTAATTTTCTGGCCGTAATCTGCCATTTCAAATCTTTGTTTTTTCGTATCTCATCTACAGTATGGGTAAGATCCCAGATATCAATTACTTCGGCCTTAATTATCGGATTCAGGCCCTGTGTAGCGGTGCGTTTTGGTTTGCCCCGAGGAATTATTTCTTCACGCGGACCCGCGCTGAGTGTGCAGTTGTGAATTAATATTGACGTGTCTGCGATTATGGAGGCACTGTACACATTGTAGTCGACTCTGTGGGGATGCTTGCCATTAATTTTTACTTCGTCCTCAAAATTGGGACCCAGGGCTTCTTCCCTGGTGGGAGCATCGCAATAATAGATTCTATAGTCAGGGTGAATCCGGTGTCCGATGAGCGTTCGCGCCGTTTCGATGTCAGACCAAATTGCCAAAAACATATCGTAGATCGCTTCGTCTATTGCTGGGATACCCGTTAGGTCATTATCGACACGGTCCACCAGCAGTTTTTCAGGAGTCGTGTGCAGGGCAAATGCCAGTTTACTAAGGGTGTTTACAGTAGGGTTTGCGGAGCCACTCACAATTCGCTGCACAGTCGCCAGCGATGCACCCATTTCATGGGCCAGTTCGTGTGTTTTTATGTGGTTCCTGTTCATAATTTTTCGGATGTTGGTGGCCACAACCGCGTGTATGTCAGGTGCATCAGGTTTGATTTTGAATCCAATTTTTTTTTGCATGTCATCTCCGATCCTCTTTACGGGATTATTATTTTAGCACATTTATTTTTCTAAGGCAATCAATATTTTTTAGTAAAAAAACTCATATATGAGTTTTTTAGGACAAAAACTGCGAATATATGCGTATTTGGTGTATTTAAGCACAAAATTTATGCGATTTTGAGAGGATATATAGATGTCGTAATAATATAAGCCTTGTAAAAATATTAGTTTACGAGCATAAACATGAAAATACTCATATATGAGTATTTTTTTTATATTTTGGTTTATAAAAATTTAATATTGACGTATATATAAACTTATTTATCTTAGATGCTATAAACCTTACGTATAAAATTAAAACGAGGTGAGCATGAAAGTCAGCTTACGTAAATACCGCGTGTTAGAAATCGCAGAGGCAAAAGGGTTTTCTTCACTGAAAGATTTGAGTGGAGAACTTGGATTACACCCAACAGCACTCTCTCAATTAATGTCCAACAAAACCAATTTCACAAAAGAAACTTTGGAGAAGTTATTGACCGTTTTGGATTGCGAGTTGGGGGATATCGTAGAGGCAGTCAAGGAAAAGGACTTGCCTAATTCGTAATTACTTTCTAAGTTACACCCAATCGCTAAAAGTAATGCCTCTGTAGTCCTTCGGGATTGCAGGGGCTTTTTTTTGGAATCCGAACCCCTATCAACTCAATTTGGAATCCTCTCTCTTATCAACTCAATTTGGAATCTCAATACCTATCAACTCAAATTTGGAATTTGGACTTATATCAACTCAAAATAATTTTGGAATTGGTGCGCCTATCAACTCAAAATAATTTTGGAATTTCGACCTCTATCAACTCAATTTAAGTCGTTATATATATAATTTTTTTGTTTTTTATTTTTTTATTTTTTTTTGTTTTCAGCTGCTACTTATGAGAAAATAAGCATATTTTCCAGCTTACCGGGCCAGCAAAAACCCCCCAAACCCCTGTAAATATAGGCTTTTGCTATTTTTTCCAGGCTTTCGAACGCTTCCAGGCTCCCAGGACAGCCCAGCCCCCCAAAATAATAAAAGCCCCAGGGTAATAAAAGCAGCCCCAGCCCTTAAAGGTATCCCCCACCCCACCCGGGGCACCCCCTTATTTTTCAGGAATTGCCAAAACTAAACCCCCTGGAATATTACACCCCTGGAATGCTTCAACACTGGCCAGCATCAAAGCAGCCCCCCCCACCCCACTAGGGGCACCCCCTTATTTTGTGATATTCATAAATGAATATAAAAATATATATTAATATTAATAAAATAATAGCTTGACATTAATATATATTTATTATTATTATTAACATGAACGGGGCAAACTGCTCCAAATTACTGCCCTACCCTATCAAGGGCGCACACTTTTAGCGAGGTGAAAAAATATGATAGATCAAAAAAAGAATGTTGTGACTGCGTTTAATCAATGGAAATCAAGACCAGCTGAGGAACGCTTTCTTGATATAGATCAAATGCAGGCAGTAATGACGAAACGGCGCGAACGGTGCGAAGATGTAGGCCCGTACAGCGTGGCCGATATGACAGTCGAACCAGGACCCGAAAATAGTCTAGCCCTGGTTGATGGTGATAACGGGGGCGCACTCTTAAACAATTTTTCACTTAACCAGTTAGCTGCATCAGTAAAAGCTCCAGCTGGATACCTTAGAACGCTACCCAATCACTTAGCAGCCGAATGCTTAAACGAAGGGCTTCCCGAATTTGGCGAAACAGAACGCCATTTATTGTATGAGCATGGGGATCAAGTAGGCACCATTCGAGCGATAACCAGCCCCCAGTACTCCCGTTATTGGGATAATGAAGTAATAGCCGATTTAGCCAACAGCTTGCAAGCGGATGGCTGGAGGGTTCCACCCTGTAGACCGTTCCCTGGGTGCCCCGATAATATGACTTGGACAGCAACAGCAAACGACATACTGCCTGGTGATTCCCAAAAACTAAGTATAAGAGAAGGTGATTTATGCGGGCCTGGTGGGCTGTACAGTTCGGACCGTGACAGCTTTGTTTTTATGGTGAACCAAAACCGAACAATAGAAACCCCAAGCGGGCCAATGTTTAGGGCGTTAATCTGTAAGAATTCCGAAGTTGGCCAAGCTGCTTTTGGTATTAGCTGTTTTTTATATAGTGCTGTATGTGGAAATCATATTATGTGGGGCGCTGCTGAAGTTGCTGACGTAAAGATTAGGCATAGGGGCGAAGCTGATTTGGCTGCAATACGTGCAAAGGCTGCAATGGCTGGAGCAGTAGCAGCAGCCGAAAACGCCAGCAGTTACGTTGAAGAGACTACAATATCACTAGCAGCTGAAACACTAACAGACAGCAATGCAGTGCAGCAAGCTACTAAACTCCCAAAGGATACAATCTTAGCAGCTGAAACTTTGGCCAAGGAGTATCCACAGGACCACGGGGACCGATTAGGTACAACCTGGGCATGGGTGCAAGGTCTAACAAGGGCCAGCCAGCAACGTGGGTACACAGCGGACCGGGCCAGCATTGATGGAGCAGCAGCCAACTTGCTTAAACCTATAGCAAAGCAGGTGCACAGTGTTGCAGCATAGTAATCTAATCCAGCAAGCTGTGAGAGATAGCCAGGGCCGATTTACTGGCCAATATGAGATAGTCGAAAAGAATACAAATAAAATCCCTGGGGCGTATGCTCCAGGGGTTAAGGGCTGGGCTTTTTTGGTCCCGTTTATTTTGGTAAATGTTTACGTAGTCCTAAATATCGGGGGCCAAATATGAACGCTAAAACCTTGAACGGATCGGTCCACCTGGTTAATACGTTTATAACGATTTTGAGCGAATGTGAACAGGTCATACGATTTGCCGAAACCATCACACCCGATGAAAGCAATAAAAAATATTTTTCTGATTGTGCTGGCGAAGTTTCGACTGTAGTTACAAAGGCCCAGCATATGACCGAAGAATTTAAACGCTTAGCTGAAAGGTGCGCTTAAATGATATTCTACAGAGTTGAAACCTATTGCATAGGATTTGAACCTCAACCCATAGAAAAAGTAAATCTCAAAAATAAGCGCGATGTTTATTTAGAATTAAATGACGCTGCCTTTTTCGAATATTCTGAGGGTAATACATCAATAGAATATTTTACAACTAAAGCTAAGGCTGTAGAGCATCATAAATGGCTAAAGCAGCAAGCTAAAGAAGATTGAAACCTTTAACCAAAAACGAAAACGGCCCCAGGGTAAAACCTGGGGCTTTTTTTGTGCCTAATTATGAGATAATAAGACATGACAATAAATAATTGTGCCAAAATTTGGCAAGATACGGAACGCAGCTTATATGCTGCTCTGTATTGTATCAGCAGACCCAGCGCGAACGCTAAAACCGGGGATATGCTACAGCTTGCAATAATGCCCCTGGAACTAAGCCCCACACAAGCGCAGAAACAAAAGCAGCAGCATAATTGCGGAACGGGTGCAACAGCTTGCCCCATTAAATCAATGTGCTATGTCAATACGGTTAGCCTGGTCGATGTATGGAAAAAAACAGCAGGGGAACCCGTGCAGGAAATTCCCCAGCAAGTTAAGCCTTTACGGCTGGGGAGCTGGGGCGACCCCGGTTTATTGCCCCTTGAATTGCTGGAGCAGTTGACCAGCTCTAACCCGTACGGGCATACCGGATATACCCACCTTTGGCCCCATATTGATCCCAAATACAGCAAGTATCTAATGGCCAGCGTTGACCAGCCCACTGCACGGGCGCAAAGTCTCAGCATCGAACAACTAACCAGCAAGGCCCACCAGTTAGGGTATCGAACCTATAGAATAAAGTTACCAGGCCAGCAGCTTAACCAGGGGGAAATTGAATGTTTAGCCAGCAGCCAAAACAAGCAGTGCAGAGAGTGCAAGCAGTGCAACGGTACTAAGGGCAGGTTTACCCGATCTATTGCAATAGACGTACACGGAGCACCCAGCAAAATCGCAGCATTTAAAAAGCTGGCAGCCTAATGGATATACTAGCCGTGGTGATACTCATAATAATTTTATACAAAACCAAATAAGGGGATAAGATGAGAAAACAAAGAATTAAATATTACTACATAAGTAAAGCCGATTTTGACAACGGGGCCAAACAACGGCAGGAATGGTGCTCGTATAGTTGCGATTCGACATTAAAAAACGCCTATGAGCACGAAAGCTGCTACGGCAGAAAAGATATATCTGGCGAAATTTATTACTTTAAGACTAAATTACGGACCGATATATACGACGTTTACCAGGCCACGGATACAAAGTTTAAACTGTTAGCCCGTAAAGTTACGCCCACTGTATACGACGATTTCGGGCTACCGATGATTCGAACCCGTACGCAGTGGGATGCACTTTAAAAACGAAAAAAGGGAAATAATGAAAACAATAGAAGCTAAAAGCTTTGATACTCGTATAGATGTCGATTTATTTAACTCTGGGCTGGATGCCCACCCTGAGCACGAAATACAACAACACTTAGACTTACAACTTAGTGTTGATTATGCCAATCACGGGGGCGTAGGCTGGCCCGTGCTCAAGGTGCATGATGTTGCTACGCTGGCTAACTTTCTACAAGCAGCGACTGACCTGGATAGCCCAGGGGATGCAGTTGGCCCCGATGGTGAATTACAAATAAGGGTATTTGGCAAAGATATACCCACATTAATAGACCTACTTCAATCGGCTTATATAGCGGATAAAACGCACGAAAGAAAATAAGCAAAAGAGTAAAGCAGCATACTGGCCCCCGGGTATTGTGTTACCTGGGGGCTTTTGTGTGGCTGCTGCACTCGCGTTTTTTGCTGCAAATAGCACAAAAACGGACCAGTTAAGCAAGGTGACAGCGTTTATTGACTTCGATGCTGGGGAATTGCAGGGGATAAATAATATAAGGGGGCCTAATTGATGGGGTAGGGGATAGGCCCAGGATATTGCCAGGGTATAACCAGGGGGGATAATATCGACCAGGGGAAAATATAAGGGGGTAGGTTGATAGGGTAGGGGGGTGCTTGCAGTGTTACAGTGTGGAAATAGGCAAGGGTATATCGATGGGGTAGGGGAGTAGATACCAGGGGGATACACTCGAATCTGTATAATCAACTCAAAACGGATACTGGGGATTAGTGTGCGTTCATTATATGGGGAAATATGGGTATTTGTCTATATATTGGGGTATATGAACCCAAACAGCACTATATATGGTGTATAATACCCATAATAGGTATTATCGATAGTATAAGATATATGCCCGGTCCCCTATTTATACACAAAAACAGGCAAAAAGAAGGTGAACCAACCAGAGGGGGCTATCGGTATAGGTATAGCTATAATATCCCGTATACATCTTCCCACTTTTCACTACATTGACCACATATGGCTAAGAGTATCTGTTTGGAGACTATAGAGGGGTATTTGAGGTATGTCCCTCGTTATGCGATTGTGGATATTGTTCCTCCGCGTACTCGTTGGGATGTACCTTCTCTGGTATTGGATACGGGTGAGGTGGTATTGTTGAGTGAGGAGACTGTATTGGCTCCGGTGGTGGAGTTTGTGTTTTACGGGGGTAGGTGATCGAACGGGTGTAGGTTTTTATTTGTTGTTTTTCTCTGTAATATTTTGGGGTAATATTATATCAGTATATATATACTATTATATATATAATATATATATGTACATAAGGTACATGATATCATATGAGTCTTTATTTAAGATTAAAGTACTTGTACTTAGTATCATATGAGTAAGTATATTTTATCTCATATGAGTATATATATATTATTAACCATCTTTTTTCTGCTTTACAATCTTTTTTAACGGGTTATAGTGTGAGCAGCATTTGTGCTCCTCTATTTTGTATGGGATTCTCACGATCCTCTATTCCTCCGATCACAATGCCCTCTTGCCCTTGATCGCTTAATCGCGGTCAGGGGTTTTTTTATGCCATGAGTATACACCCAGACATTCCAAATTTTTCCTGGTCTGAACTGAAGCCCAGGCATTGCAGTGAAGAGGAACTGATAGCGCATTGTTGTTTAAAGGTCAGCGATCGGTTCTGGCTGCACATGAAAAAGTTGCAGCAGTTACGGGACGATTGGGGAGGTCCGTTGCGGATTACCTCCACCTGGCGTGATGAGGCATACAATCGGAGTGTGGGAGGTGCGCCCAACTCGCAGCATTTAACCTGGGCTACGGATGTTGTTCCGAAAGATCCAACCCCTACGGAAGTGGAAGAGCTTTCTGTTTTGGCCGATCAGTTAGGGTTTAATGGGATTGGAATGTATCCACAGAAGGGATTTGTGCATTTGGATATGCGTGGCGAACAAGCGAGATGGCTGGTATGAAGCTGAATACGAATCACAAACAGGCGATTCAGTTGATGATCCTCGATCGATGGGTTCCCTCGAAAACCACGAACAATGTGGCTAACCATTTAGGCGTTGCACCTCAAACGGTAGCCCTTTGGCGTACGGACAAGGACTTTTGCGAGGAATTTAAGCGTCAGTTGGACATTTATCGCAAGAATTTTGACGATGTGCAGCTGGCAGACCGAAAAGAGCGCGTAAAAGAGCTGCAACGACTCTATGTGAAGATACCGGACAAGCGCATTGCTTTAAAAATTAAGGTTTTAGACACCATTGCCCGTGAAATGGGTGATGTGCAGACGCATGTGCACAAACATATGCTCGAACGGGCTGATAATCAGGATGGAGTAAATGCACCTCCGCAAGCCAATACCTATGAAGAGTGGGTAGAGCAGAATCGCCAGATGGAAGAGATGATGAAGCTGACCGAAGCCAAACCAGTGGAAGCTGAAGTGACTACGGAGGACGTTGTTGAAAACTGAACTCCCTATAGCTGATCCAGACATTGCCTTTGAAACGGATAAGGCCGAATTGCCTAAACCGCAGCCTGGACCACAGGAAAAAGCGTTGCGTGCAACCTTTGTTAATGAAATGCTATGGGGTGGAGCGCGTGGAGGTGGGAAAAGTTTCTGGATACTGCTGGATTTTGCCCAGGGAGTCAAAGAGCATGGCAAGAACTGGCGTGGCATCATCTTTAGGCGCACCTATCCCGAACTGGACGAGATCTTAAACGAATCCAGGCGCATCTTTTACAAAGCCTTTCCCGGTTGTGAATACAAGGTGGGTCAACGTAAGTGGTTTTTCCCGAACGGGGCTGAACTGTCTTTGCGTCACCTGGAAAACGAAGCCTCCGCAGACAGTTACCAGGGTCACCAGTATACCTGGATCGGATTTGACGAGATCCAGCAGTGGGAAAACCTAAACGCCTACCACAAACTGAAAGCGACCTTGCGATCCGGTGCTGCCGAAGTGCCGAACAAGCGTATTCGATGCACAGGCAACCCAGGTGGAGTAGGTCATCAGGAAATTAAAGCCTATTTCATCGATAATGCCCCCGAAGGTACGGTGTATAAAGACCCTAAAGACAATTCCACGCGCATGTTTATCAAATCGCTGGTAACAGACAATAAGATCCTGTTAAAACGCGATCCCAACTACATTGATCGACTTAAAGGCGTTGGAGACGACCTGCTGGTTAAGGCTTGGCTGGAAGGGGATTGGGATAGTTTTGTTGGGCAGTATTTTTCGCGCTGGAGAGAGGACGAGATCGTAGTGCCCTCGTTTAAGATTCCTACACACTGGTCGTTATGGGCTGGATTGGATTACGGTGAATCCAGTTACACCGCTTTTGCCCTCTTCACGCAGGACCACGAAAAAAACATCTATCAGATCATGGAGTTTTACAAACGCGGAGCCACGGCATCGACCTACGCGCAGGAGATCAATCAGATGGTCGAAAGCTGTCCATTTACGGATGGTCGCAGACCTACCGCTATTTATGCTGACCCTTCCATGTTCACCAAAAGAAGATTAACCGAAGTCATACAAACCAGCCCTGCAGATGTGTTTCAAGATCATCATCTCTACCTGCAGCGTGCCAACAACGACCGAGTTACCGGATGGCGCATTTTGAACGATGCGTTAGCCAATAAAAAGTTTTATGTGTTCGATCAATGGAACGACAATACGTTGCGAACCCTTCCTGCCCTACCTCGCTGCAAACGCAACCCCGAAGATCTGGACACGCACGCAGAAGATCACTTAGCCGATATGATTCGCTATGCACTGATCCATCAGTATCGACCTGCCCGTTTGGTTGAGCCAGCTAACCGCGATCCGCAGCTGGGACAAAACGTGATCGATTCGATCCTGGATAATCAAACCGCAGAATACGGGAGATACAGTTGAAACAGGAACAAATAAATTTCTGGCGCAAATCAATCGATAACGGCATCACCTACATGCGTCCAAAGCACAAGCTCTGGCACAAACTGTTAGGGATGTATAAAAACGAGTTTGAAGTGGCTGGACTGGACAAAGATCAGGTTGTTCGCATCAGTCGTTTTTATCCGTTGACCAGACAGATCATATCGTCGATAGCGTTTAACTATCCAACCGTGTTTATGCGCGTAGATAACCCAAACCGCGAATTTCAAGCTCAGATTTTAGAGCGCGTAGCGAATGCAGCCCTGGAAACGATGGGCGTAAAAGAAGAGATGCACCAGGCGATCTTTGATGCGCTCTACTGCTCGTTGGGTTGGCTGAAGTTCGATTACAATGCCCCTGGCGATGATCTCATGGCTCCGTATGTAGTGAACGACTCACTGCAGGACGACATGGTTGCGGTACGACGAGTTTCACCGTTTAACATCATGGTCGATCCGCTCTGTCCTCCGCATAAGCTCGGACACGCTCGGTACATCATCGAAAAGATGCTGGTCCCACTGGAATTTGTCCGTAACGATGATCGGTTTGTCAATCGCAGACAGATCCAGGCCATTACCAACCGCGAAGATGAAACCGATTCGCTGTATGAAATGCAGGACACGAATTACACCGATAACGACGAAGAGAATGCCACTACGCAAGCCAAAGAGCTGGGTGAGTTTGCATTACTCTATGAAATACATGACAGAGTGCATCGCAAGCGCATCGTTTTTGCCGATGGCGTAGAGCAGCCCATCGAAGATATTCCGCATCCGTTTTTAGAGCAGGAACCCGTGATGCAGCCCGATCCGTTTACGGGCGAGATGATGATGACCGGAGAGTTCGAACAAACGGGTTCGTATCTGGTGCAGGGAGGCTTTCCGTATCACGCACTGAAGTTCGACTTAAGCGAAGAGTCGTTATACGGGCTGCCGATGATGTCGTATGTCGAAGATGAACAGAAAGCGATTGTTGAAAGTGTTTCTCGCAGGGTAGACCTGCTAAAGCGGTATCCGCGCCTCATTTTAGGGCAACGGTCCGAACGCGAAGAAAACGCAAACATTGGCGATCAGATTACTCGCGCACGCGATGGTTCGATCATCTGGTGTAACGATGTGAACAACGGCTTTAGGGAAATGCAGATGGGAAGCCCTCCACCCGATCAGCTGGGCATCGAAGCAGACATGCGCCAGTATGAGGAACAGGTGTTGCAGGTTTCACAGATGGCGATGGGAGGTGGACCACGAAGAACGGCTACGGAAGCCTCGTTGATTGCCTCGTTTGGAACGCAGAACCGCGAATGGTTAAGTGCCGAAGTAGGTAAAGCCTACGAAGCGATTGTGGCGAACACGTTCCGCATCATGGCCGATCCGCGTTACACACCGGAGAACTTTATTATCAACGTGTCCGAAGGGGAAAACGATCCGGTATATCAGGCCGTAACCTCTGATCTGTTTAAGGTGCGTTTTAAGGTTGAAGTCGAAACGCAATCGATGCGTCCATTGTTCGAACAGCTTGAGCGCGAAGATACACTCGCCCTGGCTAACTATATGTTCCAGATGCCCGAAGTGGATCGCACCGAAGTCATCAAACTGGTTATGCGTGCCTTTAGAGTGCCTGACATGGATAAGTTCATCAAGGGATCAGCGGATCAGGAAGCGGTGCGTGCAGCGCAACTGGAAAACCAGTTTTTTGCAGCGCGTCAACAAGACCCAGGTGTGTTACCCGAACAGGATCACCAGGTGCATTTACAAACACATCAACAGGCACAACAAGATCCTGCGGTCACGCAATATCTACAACAGGCGATGCAGGTCAATCCACAGGCCATACAAATTTTTCAGCAGCTTATGCAGCGACACATACAACAGCATCAGCAGTATCTGCAGGGTGAAGCACAAGGTCGCGCACCTCAACCACAGGAATCGGAAAAAACTATTCCCAGCGTACGGGATGCCAGTAACGTACAGGCACAAGCCCAAAACATACAAAGTGTAGTGCGTTCCAATGCCCAGCGCGTGGGTCAAGCAGCCAACATTAATACGGAGCAGAACTAATGCCTAAAGTGGGAAATAAAGAATTTGGATACGACAAGAAGGGGATGGCTCAAGCTAAAGCAGCCTCTCGCAGATCAGGTAAGCCCGTAAAGATGGGCAAGCAGACAAGCTATACCTACGGCAACGCAGGACAGATGGGTAAGACCGCAGGTATTCAAGGACAGACACATAAGTGTTAGGAATGTAAATGCCGATATACGATTGGTTTTGTAAAAAGTGCGAACGGGAGGAGAAGGACGTGTTTTATCAAACGTCCAAGCTCCCAAAAACCCGTGCGTGCAAATGTGGTGGAAGAATGGCGCAGGACTTTTCACAAAAGGGTCGCAACCAGATACACCACGACCACTCCAGTTTATACGGCAAATGGGAACCAGCAGTAGGTGAATACATTTACAACTATTCCCATAAACAACAGATAATGAAAAAATACAATATTACCGAAGCAAACGACCCTGTTAAAGGATCACGCGAGTTTCGTATAGACCCCCCAAAAAAGACTCCCAATGTACAAAGCGATTGGGCTGATGAGCCCAGTAACGCGCAACAGTGAGAGGTAAGTAAAATGTCAGAAGTAGTAGCCGAACAAGCCGAAACCGTAGCCCAGGATTCGACCCCTGCAGCTGCCCCTGTAGATGAGCCACTTTCTCTTGGAAGCGACTTAGCGCAGGATACCAGCAGCAGTGCTCAGAATACCAGCTCGGACAATTCAGATTCGTTCGATGCAAGCAGTATAACTAATTGGGCTACGCAGGATAAGTCTGCAGTACCCGAACAGTATCACAGCGTCATTGATGCAGCGAAAAATCAGCAAGCAGATTACACGCGCAAGACGCAGGATCTGGCCGATCAGCGTAGGCAGTTTGAAGCGCAGATGACACAACAGCAGCAGATGGTTAATAATCTGCAGCAACAGGTCAACCAGAACCAGCAGCAGAACAATCAACAGCAGAACGATCCTTATGCGGATCTTCGTCAACGTCTTGGACCCGATGAAGGAGCTGCCATTGATGTAGTGAGGCAGATCTTTAAAACGGAGTCGCAAGGCATTGAAGATCGATTGGCAAAACTGGATCAGCTGGAACAGGGATATACCAATCTTGTCAACCAGCAGAACCAGGGAAGGATCAAAGAAGCTGCAGATCAGTTGGCGCAAGCGCGTGAAAAATATGGAGATCGATTGGATGCACATGCGTCCGGTATTAAGGGATTGATTAACGCAGTGAATCCTGACACAAATCAAAACTATTCGATTACCGAAGCGTTTGAATTGTTGTCCGGTGAAAAAGCGAATCAGGCTGCTGCATTACGTCAAGCCGATTCCGATACCCGTAATAACTCCAAGCGTGCTGCCAGTAGCGGATCAAGTGTTGTTGTGAGCGGTGAAGGTGCAGCCATATCGGATGCAGAACTTATTGCGGAAGCACGCAACCTCGGTTTTGAATAACAATGGAGAAATAAACAGTGCCAGCTATTACAACAAGTGAGCAATACGATGCATTATGGTCCTTAACAGCTCGCGCAAAAAAGAAACGTCTGACAGACAATATTTCAGACAGTTACCCCACTATTGCAGCGTTTAGAAAAGCAGGAATTTTAGAGACTTATAACGGTGGGAAGCAGATTCAAGAAGATTTGATGTATGAACTCGCGGATTCGGAATGGTTTGATGGCTACGATCAGTTGTCAAGCAATTCAATGGATGGAATCACATCTTGCTTTGAGTACTTCCGGTACAATGCAACGCCTATTGTCATATCAATGACAGAGGAAATGGAAAACCGTTCATCGGACAAAGCGGTTAAATTGTTGACCGCAAAAACCGAACAGGCGATGACCGGATCGATGTCCACCATTAACGCTGCATTGCTCAGTGCTCAATCGGGTAAAAGCATTGTTGGGTTGCAGGACATCTGTTCCGAAACAGCAGGTGGAACAGTACACTCAGTAAACAGTGCTACCAATACCTGGTGGGACAACAAGCGCGTTGATTACGATAGTAGTGCAGGTGCTAATGATTTTAATGCCAAGACAGGTGATATCTATTATGGCGTTAGGGCTATGCGCGATCTTTGGAACAAAGTGAGTGAAAGTAATGACACACCAAATTTATTGGTGACCAATTTTTCAGTGTATGGGGACTATCAGTCTATATTCGAAGGAACGGGTTATTATCGCTTTTCCTCCACCACTAATCAGGCGTTAGGTGACAGTGAAAACAACGCCACATTCCGTGGTGCTGAAATGATTGTTGACCGCGATTCACCGGGTACTGTAGATAATCACAACCTCTACATGCTGCAGACTAAATACCTCAAGTTGAAGATGCAGGAAGGTTTGAACTTTGCTAAGACTCCGTTCAAAGAACCTGTAAGTCAACAAGCTAAAATTTCATATGTAATCACTTCTCTTCAACTAATGACCAACAACAGGCGTAGGCAGGGTGTACTCTACAACATCGAAACATCATCAACCATTTAATTAACCTGGGGGGCAAGCCAATGCCCCCCTTAACCCTGCCCATAGGGGAAAGGTAAATCAGTATAATGGCACAAACATATCAGAACAATAACTTCACTACCAATCGCGTAGGTGGTACTGGGATTGGTAGTCGCGCAGGGCAAGGATTATTTGATGAATCGTCTACGCCCAAGTATGACTTAGGTGAAAAGCTTGAGTTTTCTGATGGTCGCGTTTTTCGCTACACCAAAGCTGGTGCAACGGTAACGGCTGGTCATTTGGTCGCTCAAGATTTTAGTGCAGGTAACATCGTTGAGTTTGACGATGCAACGATTACCCCTGTTGCTGCTGGATCTACCGTAATTACCATTACCGCATCTGCTCTTTCGGGCGTAGATGATGTAAATGAGTTGGCAGGTAGTTACCTGATGACCGTAGATGGTACTGGCGAATACTATAGCTACAAGATTAAGTCGCATAGTGTAGAAAACGGTTCAAACGCGGTTGAGTTCACATTGTTTGACCCACTGCACACTGCTGTTGTCAGCGGTGAAACAGATTTGCAGATCATTGCACCTGCATTTAGAGCAGTGGTTGCGTGTGGCACAACTCCAGACGCGAACTCCGATACTATGCCAGTTGGTGTAACCCATCGTACGTTGACATCCGGTTATTACGGATGGATTCAAACGTCAGGTATAGCAAGCGTGAGATACGATGTTAACAGCTTAACACCAACAGATATACATGCTGGTAGGCCAGTTGTTCCTTCAGCCAATCACGCTGGTCAAATTATGGCAGCTAGTGCTCATGCGTCCAATAACGATACTGTAGGACAAGTTGGGACATTGGCTTATGGTGATGTAGTTGATAATCAACAGGCAGCAGTATATCTCAATTTACCAGCTTAATCATAATGAGCAGGGGGTAATACCTCTGCTCGTTTTTACTACGAGGTTATTATGCCAAAAGCAATAAAAAAATCCCCCAACCCAGCTCCCGATGCAGCCGTAGCAAAGGCTGTCGAAATGGCTACTGCTCAACCTCAAGTGGAAACACCAGCACCTGCTCCTGCTGAACAACAGCATACAGGTATTGTGGATCTGCTTGAACGAGCCAGTGACTCACAGAAAGCTGCTATTCGTAAAGCGTTAGGTGTACCAGAAACTATAAAACCTGCTAAACCTAAACCAACGAATGCAGATGCAAGACAGTTGCTTGCTGCTAATGGAGGTGGAACTTTTCATCCACCTGGTTTTCGGCCCAAACCTCCCCAGGGGGTTTCTGACAGAGGCCCAGAGGCTGTAGCCAAATGGATGGAGAGATGGGAAGCGGGCCAAACGTGGGGATCTCGACATGCAGAGATCGCTGGCGATGGCGTTGATGCGGAAGCACTTGCTGCTACTGCGGTTGAATGAATCGTTCTGAATCACTCACCACGGGAACGGTTAATGCAGCCGTGTTTTTTGGCGAGGCAGGTAACTTCGGTGCGTTAGACTCCGGTACGGCAGAGCTATCCGATAGCTTTACCGTACCGCGTTTAACCACCACGCAGCGGAATGCCTTAACCGCTGTTAATGGAATGCTCATATACAACAGCAGCGATAACAAATTCCAGGGTTATGAAAATGGAAGTTGGGCGAATCTAATATGAATGTTTTGGATTGCATCAAAATGGCATTGTCGCGTACGGGTCTATCTTCGACCAACGCATCATTTCAAACTCAGGCACGCACCTATCTTAATGCCACCATTCAACAACTGGTAGGCGAAGCTACCTGGTGGTTCTTACACAAGACCGCAACCATACAATGCACCCGTGAGTTTACGCTTACCAGCCCTACGGGAACTTTTTCGGCTACAAATACTATTACAGGTCAGACCAGTGCTGCTACGGCAACGGTTACAAATTGGGATTCATCTACAAATGTGCTCACGGTTAAAAATGAATCTGGCACGTTTGCAGCCAGCGAAGTAGTGCAGGTGGATGGATCAAATTACGGCACGATCAGCAGCATGGCATCGACCAAGATCTATCCTTTGGAATCGGATGTAGCTAACGCCATATCGTTTAGAAACAACAGCCAGGATTACACGATGGCGATTGTCTCTAACGAAGATCTGGATTTACGCGACCCCGATCAATCGCAGCTTGGCGAACCGTATAACGTCATCATGGTTGGGTTGGACTCATCAGGCAACCAACAGGTCCAACTGTATCCAGCTCCTGATGATTCAAACACGGTGATCGATTACAGGTATTACGCCTATGTGCCCGATTACGTGAGCGATGACGATAATATCAGCCTTGACCTGCGGTTTCCGAATGTCATACAGCCAGCATTGTATTTCGGTGTATCGCGTTTATACAAACAGGAAAAAGGTGACTATGAGGGAGCGAATATTGAGTTTGCTGAATACCGTGGCGTGGTGGATCGCGCCCTACGAATTAATCAGCAGAGCGATGGCAATAGGCGTTACCGGATGTTGCGCCACGACACTTATCCTGCTTTCTCTTTTTTGCCCGTTGATGGTACGGTAGGCACCAGTTAATGGCGATTCAAGGTGGATCGGTGCAGCTTGGCCCCTGGACAGGAGGCGTTATATATAATCGTCCTGCCGAAGATGTGGGGCCAGAAGAATTGTCATCGATGGAGAACTGTCGAATCAACCCAGCAGGTGCTGTTGAAAAGCGCAAGGGCTTTGCCAACTACCAGGGTGCAACTACAGTGGGAGGCACTACTCCAGTTACCGGAGTGCATGAGTTTGAGTATACAAGCAGTGCATCGGTTGTGGTGATCACTGCTGGTGCAGCAATATACAAGTACGATTCGGGATGGAGTGCTATCACGGGATCGGTGACTATCACCTCTGGTGATGATAACAGCTTTAAGTTTGTCACTACGGGCGAAAAAGATACCAACAACAGAATGGTTGCGACTAATGGCGTAGATCCACCGATAGTGTGGAACGCATCAGGTAATGTGGCTGCGCTTGGCCTGGACTCTCGTTTTACGTATGCAAGTGAGGTTGCATGGTGGGACAACCGTTTATGGATGGCCAATACGAACGCACACGATAACCGTATCTGGCGATCCAACATACTCGACATTGAGACATGGGGTGCTGCGGATTATTACAACATGGGTGAGGCTATCACTGCCCTTGTCCCTATGCAGAACTCATTATCGATACACACACGCGGAGGGATACATACCCTCACGCCTACAGGCAACTCAACGATTCCGTTCCAGGTGCAGCAGACTACTCAGGCTGGCACCATTGCCTCACGGGGCTGTTTAACCCTGCCTAATGAGCGTCAGGTTTTTGTGCGTCCCGATGGCATATATATGTGGTCAGGATCAGATCAGATCAACAAGATATCCTATCAGCTGGACGATGGATACTGGACCAGTTTGAACAGTGCACGATTGGAATTTATTCATGCCGTGTATTATGCAGCCGTGAACGAAGTATGGTTTTTTGTGCCGTATGGAACGAGCACCAAGATGAATCATGTCATCATCTATAACGAGCGGTTTGATACCTGGTATGGACCGTATAGTGGGTTTGATCGTGGGAGCAGTGGTATTGTGGATAACAAACCACATGCAGGTGCATTTGATGGCAAACTCTATGATATGGTTTCAGACAACGATAACGACGATGGGACTTCGATCAGTGCCAATTTTATTACGGGATCGGTAGCTCCACAGGGAGGTGAAACTCGTTTACGCTGGCTCTATTCACGCACCTTTTTTGATGATTCTGGCGATTACAATGTGCTGGTGACGCAGGAGTCCGGTGGACTCATCGGCACATCGGAAAACTTAAACATGGGTCAGGGCGCATTTAAATTTGGTAGCTCAAAATTAGATCAGGACAAGATGGGATCGTTGCGAATGTTATCGGGTGATCTGAACATGCAGGGGTATGATTCACAGAGCAGCTTGCAGTTTCAAAACAACAACTCAAATCAATTTTTTAGAATACGCAGAGCGCATATGATTTATCAGCCTATAGGCAAAATGCGTAGGAGTGCACAGTTATGATTATTGGAGCGAACTAATGGCAAGAGCAGGTTCTTTTAACGTCCCAGGTAACTGGATACACAGCTCCGGTGCTACCACACGCGGTCCACAGGGAAACATTAACGTAGATCAAAGCAAAGCGCGTAAGTATTTCCGTGGCTTAACTCCTGGATACAACTTTACAGACGACCAACTCGACATACTTATTGCTGGTCAGGATATACCAGGCCCAGCAGGTGATTATGCGATTCCAGGGTCAGGAATAAGAGCAAAAGCTGTTGCGACCCCAACAAGTTTTGATTTGCCAGGTGGCCCTGCAGTAGAGCCAGGAGGAGGAAGTCAAGCTCCACAACCTCCAGGTGAAAACGCAACAGATGAAGAAATAGATGCTTGGAGAAAATACACTCAATCGCCAGAATATCAGGCCACATTATCAGGGGCAGGAGCAGGAAGCACTGGAGCAGGTGGAGGTGGAACAGAACCTCAGCCTCCACCTCCACCTCCAGGGCCAGGTGGATTTGAATTTGAGGAAGGCGATCCATCGGATGAAAAACGGGAAGTGGTTGATGAGGGTGATATGTGGGGAGGGACTGGCCCACAAGGCCCAGCCCAGCCACGGTATGATGTTGAAGGTGATAGGTTTTACGGAATCGGTGGACAATATATAGATCCTATTACGGGTATAGTTTTAGGTGACTATGAACCTGTGGGGGCTACGGATCTTAAGGATGTACTGCCGAAAGATTATTCCGAGGTGTTTGATCCAGTGGCGTATGGGATTCTACCTGGCCGTACATTAGATGAGTTACGTCGCGTTGGCCTGGGCATAGAATATATTTGGGAAAATGCAGCAGAATTATATGCTCAAAATCCAGATTTTTTGCAAAGCTGGTGGCAAAATACTTTTTTACCTGTTTATAATCAACTAGCGCGTAATGCCACGGGTAGTGTTGAAACAACTGGAGGTGGAACTGCATTTAATCCGTTTGGCGCAGCATGGCAGTTGACGCATGGCGCGTCACCTATTCCAGAACAAAATTTGTTATTCCCAAGTATACCACCTATTAATTTAAGTACAGCCAATTTTTCTGTTGATCCAGGTGTATCTGATGCTATCCGCAGTGGTGTAGCACAAGGTATCGATCCATTCACCGCAGCCGATTTTGGTATTGGTCCAGATGATCTGGATGCGTTTTTTGGTCCAATCACAGACCGTATGTCAGGATTATACGATGATTTTCAACGAGGTGGGTATACGGGCGTTTCTGATCTGTTGGGCAATTTGGAAAACAGATTAGGGCGCATAGAATCATTTGATGCTGGCCAAGACTTTTTACGAGATCCAACAACCTCTGCACAAAACCTATTAGACATATTATACGGAACAGGTGGAGGCACGGGACCAGCAGCAGGTATAGCTGGCTTTCGCGCACCGGATTCAATCCAACAGTTATCCGATACCATAGGGACATTTGGACCTCAAGGCACAGGTATTGGAGGACGAATATCTGCATTGCAGGATGCGTTAGGTGGCATTGATCTTAGTGGCCTTACAGCACCTTCAGGATTGGATGATCTGGTCAGCCAGATTACTAACCTGGGTGCATTGACTAGTCCAGCCATTGCTGGGTTAGGTCAACTGCAAACTGCATTAGGTGGTTTTAATCAACAGGATCGTGCAGCACTGGATATGCTGATGCAGATTATCGGCCCTGATGGTATAGCAAGTTTGAATCCGTATGAATTAACGGAGATGCTGGAACAATTTAGAGGTTTGGCAGCTGGTGCATTTGATCTGTCTGATTTTGGGTTACCTGATTTTGGGTTACCTGATTTTGGTGCACTTATTGACCCAACACTGCAAGGCTTATTAGGACCACAGAGCGACTTTTACAAAAACGTAATCAGTAAAATTCCTACAGCTGAAAGCATAGCACAATTTATTGAGCTACCCGAAATAACAGTGGAAGGTGTCCCTGGGCCTGGCACGGGCCAGCCTCCAGGAACAGGTGATGAAAAAGATTCGGTAGATACAGGAGACTTATCAAGCTATTTAAAAAGTTTAAAAGCTGGCATCAAAGGTACTTCTGCTTTAGACACAACTCCTATCACCGAGGATTACCTACGAGAAGAAGATGTTACCACTAAATCATTTTTGGCTGATCTTGCCGAACAGCAAGAACAAGACGAGCAAGAGATGCTGGAGCAACTGCAGCGTTTTGGCATCATCACCTCCGGTGAAGCTGGTGAGCAGATGTTTGACTTAGCCAGTGCACAACGAAGAGAAGAGTTGGATGTATTGAGTGATGCAGCTGGACGAGTCGAAGAAGAGCGTAGAGGCAGATACTCTGATGCGCTTGAACTTGGCAAGGTATTACAACAGCGTGAGATCGGATTGGCTGAATTGCTCGGCATGATCGATGGCGAGAAAACGCTTGCAGGACGTGAATACGATCTGGACATACTGGCTACGGTCATCGCTGCGATGGATCCAAATCTGGATCTAACGGGTAGCAGTGAGGAACAGGCGATGCTGGCGAGCGTGTTGTTGGAAATGCTTAATCGAGATCCAAATGCAACCGCATCAGATTTTATCAAACAAATTAGAGAATCTTTAAATCTACCAGGAAAGAAGTGAGGAAATTAAAATGGACCCATTATTAGGATCGTTGTTGCTATCGGGAGGCAAGGGAATGCTCGAAGGATTTTTGGGCAACCGTGCAGCTAAAAAACAACAGCGACAACAGGCACGCGCTGATGCTTTTTCAAACATACAACAGGCCCTGGGAAATAAGGGTGCGACTTCTCAACAAATGCAGGGCAGCATGGGTCCAATAGGCGCAGCTGCAATGGGTATGATGGGAAACCAGGGCGTTCAAGATCGTCTGCTTGAATTTCTTACCGGAGGTCCAGGTAAAGTTGCAGGTCCATCGCAGGACGTATTAGGCCGTTTGGGGCAAGCCGCAGGTGGAGGAATGGGTGGAGCAGTAGGTCAAGCAGTAGGTGGAGCTATGGGTGGAGGAATGGGTGGAGGAATGAATAGCGTAGGACAACAAGCCATTGTATCCCCAAACAAAGATTTAATGCGTCAAGCACGCGCATATCAAAACAGAGCAAATCAAATGCGACAATTAGGTGGAATGAGATAAATCATGGCATCACGTACTGAACGCATTTTAAATCCGTGGGCTCTAAAAGCACCCAGTGAAGAATGGGCGCGAAAAACCTATGAAGGTGTACTTGGTTTAGATCCACAAGGATTTATCATTTTTGACAGCGCGGACTCAGGTCGTAAGGCAATGGATCAGGAACACCGCGTAGAGCTAGGTAAAGGTATTACTGTTGGGGAACATTTGGGAACTCATGTTGGCGCAGAGGCAGATTCAGCTGGATATGAAGATGCGTTAATAAATGTTCCAGCAATCGCATCGCAGTTGAGTGGACAAACAGTTACCGTGGACACCCCCTTAACAGATATAGATCCTGTTGTTTACAAACAGGCTGTAGCGCGTCAAGAAGGGGCAACGCCAGAGGGAATGCAAACATTCTTTCCAGGACAAACTGGAGAACGCGCAGGAACGGATGTGTCGATAGGCGTAGAACCAGGAACGGATTATACAAGGGTTTACGATAAAAGTGAACTCTTATCAAATTTAGGGAATGTCCGTTTTGGTCCATCGAATGAAGAGTTCAAACCCGATTGGCTGACTCAACAACAAAAATTATCAAATCCGTTGCGATCACTATTTGTAAGTCCTGCAGAAGATGATGCAAAAGCAAATTTAGATGCAAGTATGGATAGGCGTTTTACACCCAAAGATGAAACGGCACCTTCAGAAACTCTTTTTTCTCGCGTCACCGCTCCCCCAACTTTACAGCCTGACGAAGCGTTTGACATTGGAACTCAAGAATCAAAAGATGACCGCTTTAGTAAGTGGGTTAGAGAAACAAAAAGAATACAAGATGCAAATGCTGTTACCGAAGAAGAGGTTGATGAAACACAAGACCCTACGACTTTTGACCAGTTTTTTGCAGATGCAGATACATTATCAGAAGAAGAGTTAGCTGCTAAATACGGTACGTCTGCAAGCACTGAGGGCGATGAGATCGATCAAATAATAACAGAGGAAGAGCAAAAAAAATCACCTACTGTTGCACCCAAACCAACAACAACTACCCCATCTTCGATGACTACCGAAGTGCCTCCTACAACTAAACGTGATGATGGTTTGTATGGAGGAAAGATGCTGCCAACTCTGCTACAGGCATTAGGTGCAGGTGGAGCATCTTATCTTCAAAACAAAGCTATTGCAGATGCCAATAAAGCTACAAGTCAAAACCAGGCGAGAGCTAATTTTATTAACGCATTAGCCAGAGGTAGTCGAGCAGGTGCTGTCACGGAAACGCCAACTACGGGAATGGGAACAGCATTATTTAAGTCACTTTCTGCATTAGGTAAAGGAGAAGAAACACGAAGGAAAGAAGCTGCAGATGAAGCATATCGTCAGGAGAAGCTGGACCTGGATCAGCAAAAGCTGGCAGCAGACACAGAAAATAAAAAAAATATAGCAGCAGCAAAAAACACGGCACTTGAACTTCGATCACACAAAGATGCTGTTGCTCAAATATCAGAGTTTTTACAAAACGGAGCCGAAGCAGGGCGCGTTAATTACAAAAATTATAAAGAGCAAATAGCTGCAAGTCCTGCGATAGCTCAATTATTTGCTCAACTGCCCGATCAATATAAATCTCTGGCATTGTCCGGTTTAGCCATTGGGTTATCGACAAGAGAAACTCCAGCTGAACCTGTAGAATTGAAGTCAATGGTTCAGACTATGCGTGATTTGTTTGACGCTATAGAAGATCCAAGCAGTTGGCTTAAAGCTGCTGGATACAAACGGTTAGGATCATTGGGTGAATTACTATACGGAACAGAAGGTGATTTTGATTCGATCATTCAAAGTCATTTTATGCCAGCGCGAACAACGTATGATGGTGTAAGAGATGCCAATACATTGCGATTAGCCAGCGCGTTTAACCAGGGTAGACCATCAGACAAAGACGCACAGTTGGTATCACGCCTAATACCGCAGTTTGGTTTGAGCGAAGGTGTGAACGAGGCTCGTTTTGCAGTCCTTGAACAGATGGCTGCTTTAGCAGAGGAAATGGCAAAAACAGGTTTTGATCCAGTAGCTGCTGGTTACGGAGAACATTTCTTAACGAACAGTGGTGCAGTAATTGTTGGAAAGGATGGAGTGCCAAAACTTGATGTTGAAAAACTTCGACAAATTTTTGGTTCTGAGCCAATAAAAACCGCTACAACAACCTCTACAGGTCAACAACCCAAAGGTAAAGTGATAGTTAAAAGCGTTCCAGGGTTACCGTATGATGAAACCATACAGGCACATAATGAAAGTATTTAATTCACACGAAGAGCTTGGTGAAGAGCTTAAAAAAGCCTATCCCGAACAATATCGAAAAATAAATACAAAGCAGTTAGGTTTGGAATATGCTAAAAAGAATCCAGAGGCTGTACGTATTAAAGGCTTTACTGAGGCGTGGCAAACGCAGGATGTAGATTTCGATCAGCTGAAAGAAAACATTCTTCCAAGCGTAGGAAACCTAATCGTTGAAACGGGAGAAGGTCTATACGATGTCGCTAAACAAGTAGCCGATCCAGATCAATCGTTTTTGGCAAACGTAGCTCGTATTGGTGCTGGAGGGATAGATGTGTTGGGACGTAAGATGGGTGCAGACATCGATCTCGCGTCACCGCAATCCGAAGAGATGGCCAGCTTGATTGGTGGGGAAATATCTCAATCACTAACACCTGCAGGAATATCAAGAGATCCTGCTGGCGCATTAGCTAATTTAGCTGGAGCTGCATCTCTTCCGTTACGAGGCACAGCGTTAGCTGCACGCGGAGCTAAATTGGGTAAAGCAGCGAGTGGATTAAGTAAACTTGCCGATAAGGCTGAGTATCTGGACCCAACCGTGACCGCATATAGAGCAGCTAAATGGCCAGGTCGTAAAGTTAAAGAATGGGCAGGTAGTATACGTAGACCCGATAAAGGACTGGCATCTGAATACGTAGATGAAACATTCGGGTATTCAACCTCTGCTGGTCCTGTAGCTATAGCTGCGTTGCGTGAAATAGCCAATGAAGGAAAGGGTGATTTAGTGCGTCAATGGCGCAATCAGGAACGCACAGGATTGTATACCAAAGCGTTTGATGAACTTGAAAAATCAACTCAAAGTGTAAACAAGCAGGGTGAGATAGCTTATAAAAGAGCTATGAATGAGTTAGATCCTCTAATGCGCCAAAGTTATGCCAATTTAGATGGATTAAAAGCTAACATAGTTGCGAGGTTGCAGGAAAATTTTGGCGATGGTATACGCATAACTACAGATCGAAAAAAGCGATTTGTCGAAGGATCGGCTGGATCGAAATTAGGTGAAGTAGAAGATGTTAGCATTAAAGTAAATATTGACGATGCCAGTGGCGTATTACCTGAGTTTCGCGGAGTACTATCAAAGGAATTAGAAGAGGTCTTAAACTGGAAGCCAGGTAAAACAGGAAAAGAAATAAACGATTGGCGTAAACAGTTAGACAAAAAAATTCAGCAGATGGATGGACCTGCAGATTTTCGTGGAGATCGTACACCAAGCGCAGCTGCATTTAATGTTCGCACTACACTACGAAAAGCAGTACAGGACGACATCAAAGAGACGTATGGTAAACCTTACACTGATGCAATGGCAGAATACGAACGTATTGCTGAACTGAAACGCAATCTGCAAAATACGTTTTCGATTACCGGAACTAAGTTTGATAACGTAAAACGGGAACAGATCGTAGCTGAACTGTATAACGCCTACAACCAAAATCCTCGTCAGCACATACGTCCAGAGCTATTAAAAGAGCTGGAAGATTTATCAGGTAATCCCAACATAAGAGCCATGACGTTGGGTGGATTGTTTAATCCGTTTGTATCAAAGGGATTGGCGCAACGGGCTGAAATATCCAAATACCTCAGAGGATTAGCAGCAATCAGTGCAGCAGGTATAACAGGGGATGTCTTAACAGGCGCACTCACATATGTGGCTACGTTTCCACTTCAGCTGATATATAACCCAAGAGCAGCATCAGAAATTGTCCTTCGCGCCTCCAGAGGTAAACCTCCTGGCTTACGAAACAAGATAAGTCAATCATACGATACGATGGCGTTTTGGTATAAATCCTTACCCGATGAAGTTAAAAGTTTTATACAGCAGTTACCTCCAAACACACCCATGAATCGTGCGTTAGAGCGTGTTGCAACTCAATACGATTTAGATGTAGCTGATGTGCAAGCAGACGAACAAAGCCCCGAAGGATCATTCTTAAAAACGCTATCTAAGGCGAGATAAAATGAGCACATATACCAGAGTAAAAACATTTGTTGCTAATGAGACTTTAACGGCCTCAGATCTAAATAATGAGTTCAACAACATTATTACAAATACAAATTCGGCCAACCTTAACAGCGACAATGTGAGTACCAGTGCTGCATGGACATGGACCGGAGTGCACACCATGAGCACATCGTCATCGCTGAATTTTAACGATGACATCTACATCAAATTTGGGACTGCACCCGATTATCTGCTCCGATACAATAACTCTAATACTGCCCTGGAACTGACAACATCGAACTCGGATGGAAGTGGGACCGATGCTACAGTTATCGACATACAGGATGGCACGGACGATGTGCGGATACGTGGTGGATTAGCAACAGACAACAATACTGCACCTACCACGGGCCTCAAGGTTGGGGGTGTAATTGTCTCGGATACAGATAGCACAGACGATCTTGGCACAACATCGGTTCGATGGGCTAACGTATACACCGATGCTATTGGCGATACGGGTCAGGCACTCACAGTAAAATCCTCTGATGTCACGGTATATCACGATGCCAATAATGCTGATGTAGCCGTATCAATGGGGACGAGTGCTAGTGAAGCAGCTTTTTTTGAATCGCTAAATGGATCGTCAAACAAAACTTTAGAAGAATTTAGAATTACAACCAAAACTGCGTCCGGTACTGCTAATCACGGTAAAGTGAGTTTTCATATCGATGAGGCAGCGATTGCAACAGTGGATGACAGTGGGATTAATCTTGAATCGGGTATGACATTTCGAATAAACGGGACAAGTATCGATTCGGGTGACGTGCAGGGACCAGGGAGTAGCACTGATAACGCGACAATGCGCTTTGATGGCACGGGTGGAAAAACTGCACAAAACTCCGGTGTAATAATCGATGATAGCAACAACGTCAGCGGTATCGGCACATTGGGCGTGAGTGGAGTAACTACGGTGGGGGGCAATATAGTCTCTGATACTGATTCTACGGATGATCTGGGTACGAGCAGCGTACGATGGGCGAACGTCTACACAGACAAGATCGGTGATAGTGGACAAGCTCTTAGCGTAGGTGCAGGGACATTATCGTTTGATGCAGCTGCTACGATAGACTCAAGTGGCAATAACGCAATCACAATAGATTCTGGATCAGCAACTTTGTCATTAGATGCTGGCACGATAGAGTCCGATGCTACCACGCTGTCATTTGATTCAAGCGTAAGTATTGATTCGAGTGGGAATAATGCAATCACGGTAGATGCAGGTACGGCTACCCTGACGCTGGATGGTGGAACCATAGAATCGGACGCTACTACACTATCTTTCGATTCAACGATTAGCATCGATACCAGTGGAAACAATGCAATCACGATAGACAGTGGCAGTGCTACCATGTCACTGGATGCTGGGACCATTGAGTCTGATGCAACAACCCTATCCTTTGACGCTGCGACCTCCATCGATACATCAGGCAATAATAATCTCACGCTTTCTGCTGGCACCGCTACACTGGTAGTCACCGCTGGCGATGTCACGATATATGATGATAATTCTGATGCGGATACGAGCTTGGCGATTGGAACGAGTGCCACGGAAGCCCTTTTTGTCCAGGCACTGAATGGGTCGAATAAGACATTAGAAGAATTAAGGTTTTTAACGAAAACCGCGTCAGGTACAGGTAATCATGGTAAAATGTCATTTCACGTAGATGATGTCGAAATCGCAACCATCGATGACGATGGTATCGACCTTGCAGCAGGTATGTCATACACGGTGAATGGCAGTGCCATAGGTGGAGCCTCACTAAGTGGCTCCACGGCAAATACGCTGGTCACGGTTACCGGAGCTAACGCGCTTACTGGTGAGGCTGATGTGACATATGATGCGAGTACGGAGATATTCCAGATCGCGTCTGATTCTGCATCCCTTCCTGTATTCACTTTAAAAAACACAAACAATGGCGCGACCAGCGCATCGATAAAATTTGTTAACGACAAGGGTGCAGCTGGAGCAGACAATGATGTATGTGGAACCATCGAATTTTTCGGCGATGATGACAACCAGGACAACATACGTTTTGCAAAAATTGAAGGCGTGGTTGCTGATGCCAGTAATGGTGACGAGTGTGGTAGCCTAAAATTCTATGTAGCTGAAAATGATGGTAATAACACGGTAGGCTTACAACTCACCGGATCAACTACCGATGGTGAGGTCGATGTCACCATCGGTGCTGGTGCAGCCTCTACTGTTTCGATCCCTGGTGACATAGCACTCACGGGTGGGATAGACCTGGGCAGTGACGCTACAGGTGACATGTACTATCGGGATGGTAGTGGTCACCTTGCTCGTATCGCAGTGGGTAGTGACAATCATGTGCTCACATTGAATGGCACTACACCTGGATGGGAGGCAGCTGCAGGAGGTGGAGGCACTTACAATGATTGGGCAATAAAGACGACAAACTATACTGCAAGCAACGGTGACCAATTAATTTGCAACCATGCAAGCACCCCTTTCACGATTACACTTCCAAGTTCGCCAAGTGGAGGTCATACAGTGACCATAAAGAATTGCGGAGCTGCGAACGTAACTATAGCGCGTAACAGTGAAGAAATTGACGAGGTGGCCGCTGATGGAACACTGCCCAAAGGCAACGCGGTACAGTTGGTTTTTGTTGATGGCACGATTGATAGCTGGATGAGCTTATAAAAGGAGATTTTTTTAATGGCGATATTAGGACAAAAGGGTGGCGACACAGGATTGCCGAACATTATGTTTTCTGCAACCGATACTTGGACTCCATCATGCAATATTGAGGCGATGGTCTACTGTATTGGAGGTGGTGGATCGGGCGCACTCTCAAACGAGAATGTTGACTACTCGGCATCAGGTGGGGGTGCTGGTGGCACGGCTGTAAGCAGGTATACTTTTCTCAGCGGTACGGCGTATACCATTACAATCGGCGCAGGGGGTGCAAGTGCAGGGGCTACTAATGCAGCGACAGCTACAGCAGGTAACGCAGGGGGTGCGTCATCTATAGCCGTAGGAGGTTCAGCTTTTGTGACAGCCAACGGTGGTGGAGCAGGGGCTATTGGGTCTAGTGCAGGTTGTTCAGGGGGGGCAGGTGGAAGTTCTTCAGGGGGCAATATCGCAAATTATACGGGTGGGTCTGGTGGAGCTTGTGCCTCTACACGCCAAGCCAGTGGAGGAGGTGCCACAGGCTTGTGGATGAACGGCAG